>CEUA01083219.1_pt1 | contig 12534 bp, 11 predicted proteins | sample 361541 | NCBI WGS metagenome assembly CEUA01 (sample SAMEA2623079, study PRJEB7988) | marine metagenome | isolation source: saline water (ENVO:00002010), including
CACGTGATTACACTCATTCTGACGGTGGTGCTTGGTGGCGCGACACTACTATTGAAAGATGTGCGCTTTTTTAAATGGAAGCCAACAGCGGTAAATTGGATATTTGCACTTGTTTTTATTGGCAGCCAATTTATTGGAAAGAAACCAATTATTCGCAGAATGATGGACCACGCAATATCAGTGCCTGATGAAATCTGGACTAAATTAAATCTCGCCTGGGCAGGATTTTTTATTTTTGCCGGCACAATTAATCTATATGTAGCCTATAATTTTAGTACGGAATTTTGGGTCAATTTTAAGGTCTATGGTCTTTTAGGATTAACATTTATTTTCGCGATCGCACAGGCGCTTTATATGTCGCGATACATTAAAGAGGAAAAAGAGTAATTATGTTTTATGCAATTATCAGTCGTGATGTTAAAGATAGTCTTGATAAGAGATTGAGTGTAAGAGCTGAACATATTGCCAGACTTAAGGCTCTTGAAGATCAGGGGCGATTATTAATTGCGGGACCGCACCCTAACATCGATAGTGAAGATCCTGGACCAGCTGGTTTTAGTGGTAGCCTGATTGTTGCTGAATTTAATTCGTTAGACGAAGCACAATCCTGGGCAGATACAGATCCATATATCGCAGCAGGAGTTTACGAGAAAGTCATCGTTAAGCCATTTAAGCGGGTCTTTCCTAGTGTCTGAAGCAAATCGAATTGAACTTATTCGTGAGTGTTTAGAGAAAACTTTGAATCCATCCCAGCTTGAAATTATAGATGATTCACATTTACATGCTGGTCATTCTGGACATGGTGGTGCTGGACATTTTCAAGTGCATATTGTTTCCGATAAATTTAATGGCCTTGCAATATTGGCAAGACATCGCTTAGTTTATTCTGCGTTAGAAAAAATGATGCAAACGGAAATACATGCATTAAGCATCGAAGCACGGACTTTAGATGAAACTGAATAAGGCAAATTAAATGTCAGAAACACTTAAATTAACAACTGAGCTTGTTAACAAAAAAACACCGACACCAGACGATAATGGCTGTCAAAAACTAATCGCAGATAGACTGAGTAAAATTGGATTTACTCCCAAACATTTGCGTTTTGAAGATGTTGACAACTTATGGATTACACATGGTAGTTCTGGTCCTTTATTTGTTTTTGCAGGTCATACTGATACTGTACCCGTAGGTCCTATCGAAAAGTGGAATACGGACCCATATAAAGCCGAAATTAAGGAAGGAAAGCTCTACGGTAGAGGTGCCGCGGATATGAAAAGCGGTATTGCCGCAATGGTGACAGCTGCAGAAAGATATGTACAAAAAAATCCAGATCACAATGGCACAATTGCATTTCTAATAACGAGCGATGAAGAAGGGCCATCAATTAATGGTACAACTAAGGTCATTAATTATCTTAATGAAAATAAAATAAAAATAGATTGGTGTGTTCTAGGAGAGCCATCCAGCAATAAAAAATTAGCAGATATTATTCGTATTGGGCGTCGTGGATCACTAAACGGAATATTGAAAATAAATGGTATTCAAGGACATGTTGCATACCCCGAAAAGGCAAAAAATCCTATTCACGAAGCGGCCCATTTTTTAAATGAATTAACCTCAGTTAAGTGGGATCAGGGGAATGATTCTTTTCCGCCTACATCATTTCAAATTTCGAATATTAACGCTGGCACAGGAGCTGACAATGTCATTCCCGACACACTGAATATATTATTCAATTTCAGATACTCAACAGAAACGTCTCAAGATGAATTAGAAAATAAAGTTGAAAGCATGCTAAAAAAATATAATTTAAATTATGAGCTCAAGTGGAAATTGTCAGGTGCGCCATTCTTAACTAACTCTGGTTTACTAATAGATGCAACAACTGCAGCAATAGAGGAAATCATTGGCATAAAAACAGTTTACTCAACTGGTGGCGGAACTTCAGATGGGCGTTTTATTGCGCCGTCTGGTGCGGAGGTAATTGAACTTGGTGTTGTTAATGAAACAATACATAAAATTAACGAGTGCGTTAATGTTGATGATTTGGAAACTTTATCTAATATTTATGAGAAGATAATTGAGAAACTTCTATCTAAGTAGTTATTGAGTATTAACAACTTCAACAATCGCCTTGGTTAGTAGATTTAAATCATCATCATTAGTGATGTAGGGTGGCATTAGGTAAACCAATTTCCCAAAAGGTCTAATCCATACTCCTCTCTTGACGAATTCTGGGATTATTTTTTGCATATCAACTTCATTTTTTAACTCAACAACACCAATCCCGCCCATCACTCGAACATCGTTAACCTGATTCATATCTATGCAAGGCATTAATCCATTTTCTAAGTTTTTTTCAATTCGCGATATAGCTTTCTGCCAAGACGACTGGAGTAATAAATCTGTACTCGCTAGCGCAGCACAACAGGCCAATGGATTTGCCATAAATGTGGGGCCATGCATAAAAACACCAGGGTCACCACCATCAATCACTTCGTGTACATTACTTGTAGTAAGAGTTGCTGCTAATGATAAATAGCCGCCCGTCAACGCCTTGCCAATACACATGATATCTGGTGTCACCTTCGTGTGTTCATAAGCAAATAATTTCCCAGTTCTACCAAAACCAGTTGCAATTTCATCAAAAATTAAGAGCACATCAAATTCATCACATAGCTGACTAACCTGATTTATATAATCGGCAGAATAAAACCACATACCGCCAGCGCCTTGCACGATTGGTTCCATAATTAATGCTGCAATACGCTGAGATTTTTTTTCAAGAATTTGTTTGAGCTCTATAAGATCCTCTGAATTACATTGTTCACCGAATCGACATTTTGGACGATCAATAAAAAATTGTTTAGTGAGAGATTTTGAAAACAAGCTATGCATGCCCGTTATCGGATCACAGACCGACATTGCACCAAAGGTATCGCCGTGATAGCCGGATCTTAGTGAAATAAATTTTTGACGTTCCGTTTTTCCTTTCGCATGCCAATACTGAATTGCCATTTTCATAGCAACCTCAACTGCAACTGAGCCCGAATCTGAATAAAAAATTGCATCCAGCGAATCTGATGTAATCTCTAATAATTTTTCTGTTAGGCGGATTGCTGGACTATGAGTTAAACCGCCAAACATTACATGTGCTGTTTGTTTTAGTTGAAATTCTAATGCCTTGTTTATCTCGGGATGGTTGTAACCATGTATCGCACACCACCAAGAGGACATGCCATCAATCAACTGAGTTCCATCTGCTAAATTCAAGTGAACACCCTCAGCTGAGGTAACGTGATACACAGGAAGAGATGAGCGCATGGCGCTATAGGGATGCCAGATTGATCTCTGATCTAAATTCAGAAAATGGTCAAAATTCTCTATTGCTTTCATGACTTTAATGGCGGAGAGAGAGGGATTCGAACCCTCGATACGCGATAAACGTATACACGCTTTCCAAGCGTGCTCCTTAAGCCACTCGGACACCTCTCCGTATTGAGATCATTTTTCCAGTACTCCACAGCTAAAATTTAATTATTATATTTATCAATTATTTATGATGAATTGAGTGTCATCGATCAGCTTTCAAGCATGAATCTTATCAGATAAAATCATATCAGTTTATAAAAGCCCTGATAGCTCAGCTGGATAGAGCGTCCCCCTCCTAAGGGGAAGGTCAGAGGTTCGAATCCTCTTCAGGGCGCCAAATAATAGGACTGGGTACACGATATTCAAGGCTTCGTATTGACCATCAGCATAAGCCCCCTATACTGGAGATATAGAGTGAGGTTAGTCTGATTTAACAATAAAACTAGCTACACATATGGGGAAATGACAATGACAACTACTGTAAATCAATTACTTAACACTAAAAGTGATGAGATTTTCTCGGTCACCCCGGATGCATTCGTCATTGATGCGATAAAAATGATGGATCAGAAAAAAGTTGGGGCACTCTTAGTAATAGAAAAAAATAAATTAGCAGGAATTATTTCTGAAAGAGACTATACAAGAAAAGTCATACTCAAAAACCGTAGCTCTTCAAAAACAAAGGTTAGTGAGATTATGACATCGAATCTCAAAACAGCGAATCCTTCGCAATCGCTAGATGAGTGTATGGTTATTATGTCTCATAACCATATTAGACATCTTCCCGTTGTAGAAGATGGAAAGGCTGTTGGGATATTATCTATAATGGATGTAGTTAAAAATATTATATCGGAACAAGAGTTTACAATAGAACAATTACAGAATTACATAACCGATTCTGCTTAAAAAGTATCATTAATATTAAAACAAACTTGAAAAAAAATTTAGCTTAGATATCGCTTGTACTAATCGATATCACTAAAAAATAATCGGCTTGTTTTAAAAAAAACAAATTATCAAAGATGCCTTCGTCAAATAAAAAAGACAAAATTAAAGAGCTCCTAAAAAAACACCACGAGATTCTAAGTCAATCTCATATAAGTAAATTATTTAGCGAAGATATAAATAGAGCTAAGAAATTTACAACTCAATTCTCTGATCTATATGTTGATTACTCTAAAAATTTCATAACAAATGAAACATTAGATTTGCTATTGCAATATGCTGCCTCAAGTAATCTTGAAACAACAATTAACGCAATGTTTAAAGGAGAAAAGATTAATCACACGGAGGATCGGGCTGCACTACATGTAGCACTAAGAGGAAAATCAAAATTAAAATTAGAGAATATTGAAATTGAAAATGATATTAAAAATGAGCTAAAAAAAATTAAGAGTTTTGTCTGTGATGTGCATGAAAAGAAAATAACAGGCTGGACAAATAAATCATTTGATACCTTCGTTAACATTGGTGCAGGGGGTTCAGATCTTGGATCAAAAATGGCAGTTAAAGGACTAGCGGAATACCGATTGGGAAATACCCACTCTTTTTTTATATCTAATGTCGACCCCGATGAAATAGAATCAATAAAAAAGAAAATTAATCCTGAAACGACTCTTTTTATTATCTCCTCTAAATCATCCAGCACCCTGGAGACGATCACAAATGCCAATACATTGAAATCATGGATGGTCGAGTCTGGCTGTAAAAACATAAATAAACATTTCTTCGTAGTAAGCTCGAATATGAAACTAATCAAAGATTTTGGATTGAGCGAAGATAATCTATTTAAAATATGGGACTGGGTCGGCGGTAGATTTTCATTATGGTCAGCTGCGGGTCTTCCTACCGCACTTGCTATTGGCTTTGAAAATTTTGAGAAGATGCTGACTGGAGCATTCGCTATGGATCAACATTTTTTAAATGAAAGTCCTCAAAACAATATACCTGTAATACTCGCACTAATTGATTTTTGGTATATTCGTTTCTTTAATACAAGCACGCATGCGCTTATTCCATATGATGAGTCACTAAGATACTTACCCGAACATCTGGCTCAACTTTTTATGGAGAGTAATGGTAAATCAACAGATTTATCTGGAAAAAAAATCAATCATGAAACAGGTTCAATAGCCTGGGGCACAGTTGGAACAAATGCTCAACACAGTATTAGTCAATTACTCCATCAGGGGAAACATCTAATACCAATAGATTTTCTTGTGCCGTTGCAAAAAAATGGTGACCAGCAACATCATCAATTATTGCTTGCGAACTGTTTAGCACAAAGTCGTGCGCTAATGCTTGGAGAAAATAACTCAAAAATGCATCTTCATTTTGAGGGGAGCAGGCCAAGCACAACAATTTTGTATAAAAAACTTACACCAGAATTATTAGGCACATTAATTGCCATGTATGAACATCGGGTTTTTATTCAAGGCCAGTTGTTAGAAGTAAATCCATTTGATCAGTTTGGTGTTGAGTTAGGGAAAAAAATAACGTTGGATGTATTAGAAAGCATTAAAGATAAAAAAAGCATGAGTGAATTAGATTCATCAACTAAAAATCTAATAGCCATCTATAAGAATCATAAAAAAACGGAATAATTATTTAAAATTATGAAAGTAATTATTCTGGCAGCAGGTATCGGTAATCGACTTGGAAAATATTCAAACGATAATCCTAAGTCTTTATTAGAGTTTGATGGTAAGAGTCTGCTCAAAAGACATATTGAAATATTGAAGGAACTATATGTTGAAGAAATAGTAATTATTACTGGATATAAATCTGAAATGATAGTTGAACATCTAAATGATGCTTCAATACCAATACGTTTCATTTTTAATGAACGTTATGCCGAGGGTAGCATCATAAGTCTTGGATGTGCATATGATATATTAACTAATGAATCTGATTTTATTTTAATGGATGCAGATGTCTTATATGATAAGAATATACTAAGTCGCCTTTTTGAAACGAAAAATAAGAATTGCTTTTTACTTGATCGAAATTTTGAATCCGGAGATGAGCCGGTTAAAATTTGTGTTGACAAAAATGGGATAATTAATGAATTTAGAAAAAAAATATCTGCTAATCATGAATACGATTTTCAGGGAGAATCTGTTGGTTTTTTTAAATTTGATGCATCCGTCGGTAAATCGTTAGCGTCTGTCATTAATGAGTGTATTGAAAGAGGTGAAACTGAGATGCCATATGAGGATGCAATAAGAGAAGTATTATTTAAATTTCCTGAAAGGTTTGGTTTTGAGGATATTTCTGGCTTACCATGGATTGAAATTGACTTTCCTGATGACATCGAACGTGCCACACATGAAATATTGCAGAAAATTTCAGATATTAATTGAGACCGATGACTAGTAAATGCAAACAACTTCGTGCCCTTATTGAATCAAACACACTTGAATTCATTCTTGAAGCACATAATGGTATCTCAGCAACCATAGTTGAACAGGCTGGTTTTAAGGCAATCTGGGGGAGTGGGTTTGCTATGTCTGCGCAGTTTGGGGTGCGAGACAGTAACGAGGCAAGTTGGACTCAAGTAGTTGATATGCTTGAATTCATGTCGGATGCAACCTCAATACCTATCCTACTCGATGGTGATACCGGTTACGGTAATTTTAATAATATGAGGAGACTTGTTTCAAAACTCGAACAACGTGAAATCGCTGGAGTTTGTATCGAAGATAAACAGTTCCCAAAAATAAATAGTTTTATTGATAGTAATAAACAACCTCTTGCCGATATAGATGAGTTCTCGGGAAAAATAAAAGCTGGCAAAGACTGCCAAGCGGATGATGATTTTTGTATTATTGCAAGAGTTGAAGCTCTAATCGCGGGGTGGGGTTTAAAAGAGGCGCTTGATCGTGCAGAGGCTTACCGAATGGCCGGTGCAGATGGAATATTAATACATAGTAAATCTCACAGACCTGATGAAATATTAGAGTTCGCTAAGGAGTGGTCAAATAGATTACCTCTCGCCATTGTTCCAACAAAATATTACAGCACACCAACTAATGCGTTTCGTAAAGCAAATATTAGTTTGGTAATCTGGGCTAATCATATGATTAGATCATCAACAAAAGAGATGATAAAAAATAGCAAAAAAATATATAAATCGGAATCAGTTGCAGATATAGAAGAGAAAATCTCGACTGTCGACAAAATTTTTAATTTGCAGGGAGTCGATGAGCTTAGTGAAGCACAGGAAAGATATCTTGGTGAAAAAATTGACGTTAGTGCTATTGTCTTAGCGGCTACAAGAGGAAGCGAACTTCATGAATTAACTCAGGATAAACCAAAAGCTATGATTAATATCGGTGGAGAGGCATTACTGGCACGCACAGTTAAGCAATTTAAAAAAATAGGAATTAATAAATTAGCAGTTGTTGCTGGATATAAAGCTGAGTCTATAAATGTTTCGGGAATCGATATTAAAATCAATAAAGATTACGAAACTGGTAATGAATTAATGTCGTTATCTTATGCTGAAGAAGGTTTTGATAATGATATGGTAATCACCTATGGTGATTTGCTTTTTAGAGAACACATACTCAGAGATTTATTAGAGGTAAACGGTGAGATTGTTATCATCGTCGACTCTGCATTGGATAACCCTAATATGACGGGTTCGCCGGATGTTGCTTATTGCAGTCAGAATGATGATCGTTCGCCATTTATGCAAAATATAACTTTAAAAAAACTTTCATCAAAAATTGAGGGTGATATAGAGCCTTCGGGACATTGGATTGGGATGATGCGAGTTAGAAAAGACGGGCGCAGATGGATAGAAACTGCAATTAATGAACTCAAAACCTCGTCAAATTTTAAGGAACTAACGATACCAGATCTACTCAATCATATTATCGAAAATGGCAACACGGTAAATGTTCACTACATAAACGGTCACTGGTTGGATGTAAACTCAATTAATGATATTGATGCTGCTGGTGATTTTACACAATAAAGTAATAGAGAAAATAATTTGATAGAAGCCAAAGATTTTATTGAAGCGGCCAGAGAGTTAGGTTTTGTTAGGTACACTGGTGTTCCCTGCTCCTTTCTCACGCCATTTATTAATTATGTAATCAATGATGACTCATTAGAATATATTGCATCATCAAATGAAGGTGATGCGCTAGCAACGACATCAGGCTCTGTAATTGGAGGGCAAAGGTCGATTGTGATGATGCAAAACTCAGGTCTGGGTAATGCAGTAAGTCCAATAACATCACTATCCTATGTATTCAGAATTCCGTTTCTAATTATAGTGACGCATCGTGGGCAGCCTGGAATAAAAGATGAACCACAACATGAACTAATGGGCAAGATAACAAAAGATTTGCTTGATACTATGAAAGTACCATCTGAAGTATTTCCAAATGAAAAAGAGGCAATAATACCAGCTCTAAAACGTGCTGAAAAATATATGACAAAAGAACAGCGACCTTACGCCTTGATTATGAACAAAGGGACCGTGGCACCCGAAAAATTACATAATCAAGTACTAAATGATGTTACAAAACGTAAAAAAGAAATTCAGTCTATATTAGATGTGAAATCAAATAATCTAAATAGAAATACAGTGCTAAATTGTATTATAAAAAATACACCTAAAGAAAAAACTATTCTGATTGCTACAACAGGATATACAGGACGTGAATTATTTTCTATTGAGGATAGAGATAATCATATTTATATGGTGGGTTCAATGGGATGCGCTTCATCGTTCGGTTTAGGTTTAGCATTAGCGAGACCAGACTTAAAAATAGTTGTTATTGATGGAGATGGTGCTGCATTAATGCGAATGGGAAATTTTACAACCATTGGAACCTATGCAGGAAACAATTTAATTCATATACTTCTTGATAATGAAGTTCATGACTCAACTGGCGCGCAGTCAACTGTATCGAAAAATGTAAATTTTGCGATGATTGCAAAAGCGTCTGGTTATGGTGCAGCTATATGTGGCAATAAACTGGAAGTAATTGATGAGTTATTCTCGCAAAAAGAGAATGATGGACCTATCTTTGGTCATCTAAAAATTTGTTCTGGTACAATAGAGAATCTACCGAGGCCTAATATCAGCCCAGATCAGATTCTTAGACGAATGATGCAACATATCAATGCGAGTTTTTAATGAATATTCTACTTAATCCAGGACCGGTCGTGCTAAGCAAACGTGTCAGAAATGCGTTACTTAAACCCGATCTGTGTCATCGTGAAAGCGAATTTGTCGAACTTCAAAATAAAATTCGTAATAGTCTCCTTGATGTATATGGACTTTCACAAAATAAATGGGCTGCTGTCGTCTTTACAGGCTCCGGTACATCTGCAATGGAGGCAATGATAACAAGCCTCGTTCCCTTACATGGTAAGGTATTAATTATTGAAAATGGTGTCTACGGTGAACGACTTACTAAAATTGCAAAAATCCATAATATCGATCATGTAGTCATACATCACGAATGGGAAGAAGAAATTAACATAGAGAATTTAAATAATGAATTAAAATATCATAAAGAAATTTCGCATGTGGCTATAGTTCAACACGAAACTACAACTGGTCGGCTAAATAATATCAAGGAAGTGGCTGATGTTTGTAAAAAAAATAGAAATATATCGCTACTAGTTGATGCGGTAAGCAGTTTTGGCGCTGAAGAATTAAAATTTGACGAGTGGAATATAGCAGCCTGTGCATCAACTGCTAATAAATGCCTTCATGGCGTTCCTGGTACGTCATTTGTTGTAGTTAATAGAAGTGCCACGAAATCAATGGCAGCTACATCAGCGAGAACACTCTATCTAAATCTCATTGAGTACTTGAATGCACAAGATAATAATAAAACACCATATACACAATCAATTCAAACTTTTTATGCTCTTGATGAAGCTCTCGACGAACTACATGAACAAGGTGGCTGGAAAAATCGTCAAAAAAAATACCAATCATTGATAGATTTAGTAAGGACAGAATTTGTAAGTTTAAAAATTAAACCATGCCTTGAAATAAATGAGTCATCGTGTGTTCTAAACTCGTTCTATCTTCCAAAAGGAATTAACTATAATAAGTTGCATGATGAATTAAAAAAAGATGGTTTTATTATTTACGCTGGACAAGGTGGGCTGAAAAAATCATTTTTTAGGATATCATGCATGGGTAATATTTTTGAAGATGATATAAAAAGATTTATATCCGCGGTAAAAAAAATTGTAAAACCCTAAGGGTTAGCTAAGTTTTCTTTTTTTTGTTCTGGTCCGTTAATTTGTCCCAATATAAAACTAAGTATGCCATCATAATCCAGTCCTGCATCCTTTAGCATGTCGTCTCTAGTGCCGTGTTGTATTAATCTATCAGGAAGACCATAATTTATGACTCTTTTTTCAATACCGTATGAGGAAATAACCTCTGTCACAGCTGAGCCTGCTCCACCTTGTATAACATTCTCCTCAACGGTAATAATTAAATCGTGCTGACTACATACATCCACAATCACTGACTCATCAATCGGTTTGATAAAACGCATATTTACTACTGTGGCATTCAGTTTCTCACCAATTTTTTCGCATGGTTCAACCATAGTACCAAAAGCTAGTATGGCAATATCTTTACCTTTACGTTTAACCTCAGATTTCCCAATAGGTATCTGCTTCATTTCTTTGGATACTTTTACACCAGGACCGGTTCCTCGAGGATAACGAACAGCGGCAGGCTGATTAAGTTTGAAGCCTGTATATAACATTTGTCGACATTCATTTTCATTTGCTGGCGCCATTAAAACCATATTTGGCAAACATCGCATAAAAGTTAAGTCATATGAGCCATTATGTGTTGGGCCATCAGCACCAACACAGCCTGCTCTATCGATTGCAAATAAAATCGGTAAGTTTTGAACACAAACATCATGTATCAACTGATCATATGCTCGTTGTAAAAATGTCGAATAAATAGCGACAACTGGTTTTAATCCATCACATGCCATCCCTGCAGCAACTGTTACGCTGTGTTGCTCCGCTATTGCAACATCAAAATATTTATCGGGATGCTCTTTTTCAAAAGCTACTAAACCCGAACCCTCACGCATTGCTGGTGTAATTGCAGCAAATCGATTATCAGCTCTAGCCATATCACATGCCCAATCACCAAATACCTGACTGTAGCTTGGAATACCAGAAGATTTTTTTGAGGAAACAATACCTTTCTTTGGATCAAATGGAGTGACACCGTGATACTTAACGGGGTCATCCTCGGCAAGAGCATACCCTTTACCTTTTTTTGTAATCACATGTAAAAATTGAGGTCCATCAAGCTTTTGGACATTTCGGATAGTATTTATCAAAGCAGATAAATCGTGGCCATCAACTGGACCGATATAATTGAAACCAAACTCTTCAAATAAAGTGCCAGGTACGATCAAACCTTTAACGTGTTCCTCGGCACGTTTTGCGATTTCCAACGCGGCTGGAATATTGGAGAGTACTTTTTTACCGCTTTTTCTGACATTTGAATAAAATTTACCTGATATTAGTTGTGCAAATCGATTTGAAAGTGCACCAACGTTTGGTGAAATTGACATATTATTATCATTCAAAATAACCAATAAGTTACTGTGTTGAGCCCCCGCATGATTTAATGCTTCGAATGCCATGCCAGCAGTCAAGCCGCCGTCACCTATAATTGCAACACATTTTCTATTTTTGCCAAGTCTGGCAGCAGCAGTTGCCATTCCTAATGCAGCACTAATCGATGTACTTGAGTGACCCACGCCAAAAGTATCGTACTCGCTCTCATCTCGCTTTGGAAAAGGCGCTAGCCCGTTCCACTGACGAATTGAATTCAGAAGTTCTTTCCTTCCAGTTAAAATTTTGTGTATGTAGGCCTGATGCCCAACATCCCAAACTAAGCGATCTTCTGGTGTGTTATAAAGATAGTGTAGAGCAATTGTTAATTCAGCTGCCCCTAAGCTTGCGGCAAAATGCCCGCCACTCTTACTTACAGAATGCAAAAGAAATAATCGAATCTCCTCAACTAGTTGATTTAACTTTGATTCTGGAAGTTTTCTAAGGTCCGCCGGACAATTTATCCCATTTAAAAGCGGTGTATTAATATCTGTTGTCATTAGAATTATTATAATTTATCAAAAAAA
>CEUA01019073.1_pt1 | contig 12506 bp, 6 predicted proteins | sample 361541 | NCBI WGS metagenome assembly CEUA01 (sample SAMEA2623079, study PRJEB7988) | marine metagenome | isolation source: saline water (ENVO:00002010), including
GTGGTAGTTTTACAACATTAAATGGAACTGTACTTAATCCATTAGGATCCTACTCTATTGGCATTCTTAACAATCCTGATGGTAGTGGTGGATTTCATCCTTTAACAAGAAAAAATGCCGTTGCTATTAATATAGCTGGATTTACCAACACAGAACCTACAGGTCTTTCAACGTATCCTACAGTCTCACGTAGGAATGTTGGATTAAGGACTACAGGGTCAATACAACCAAGTTAATAAAAACTTTATAAATACCTAAAAACTAATTAATATGTCTGCCGTCGTAACAGATCAGTTTAGAATATCAAATGCGGGTAACTTCGTAGATTCTGTATTAACTACAGATAACTCGTATTATGTTTTTCTCGGACTGAGTAATCCAACATTAAATCCTGGTTTTGGTAGAGCCTCTACATGGAATACCTCACCACCAAATCCTGTTGACAACTTTCAATATGAATGGCAGGATGGATCTACTTCACAGTTTGGAAAGAAGATCAATAGTCAAAATATTAGAAGAGTTGTAAGAAAGGTTGATTGGGTAGAAAATCTTTCTTATGACATGTATAGACAAGATTATAGTCCTACATTTAATGCTCCAGTTTCAAAGACTGCACGTTTATATGATTCAAATTATTACGTTGTTACTAGTGATTTTAACGTTTATATTTGTATAGAAAATGGAGCTACAGGTGCACCTGGTACAACAGATGCAAGAGGAAAGACTTCGAAGTATGAACCAACATCTACTGAGTTAGAACCATTTTCTGCAGGTAATGATGATTATATTTGGAAATATCTTTATACAGTATCTCCAAGTGATATTGTAAAATTTGATTCTACAGAATATATTGTTGTTCCTAATGATTGGGGAACATCAACAAATTCCCAGATTCAAAATGTAAGGGAGGCAGGTGATTCAACAATAAACACCAATCAAATAAAAACTGTTTATATTGAAAATGCAGGAGCAGGTTATCAAAATGATAAAAATGAGACAGTTGATATATTAGGTGATGGTAGTGGAGGAAAAGTTGTAGTTAAAACTAACGCAATTGGTGTTATTACTTCAGTTACTGTAACTGCAGGAGGTACTGGATATACTTATGGTATGGTAGATTTGGGACCAATCCATAAAAGTGGTTCTACACCTTTTACTACATCTGCTAAACTTATTCCGATTATTCCACCTTCTAGAGGTCATGGTTATGACATCTATAAAGAGTTAGGTGCTGATAGGGTTTTGATATATGCAAGATTTGATGATTCTACCAGAGATTTTCCAACAAATAGTGCATTTGCACAGGTTGGGATTGTGAAGAATCCAAAAACATTTAGTGCTATTGGTTCTACTTTTACAGGTACTCAATATTCATCTCTAAATGCAATCAAACTCCATGCAACACTTGATGCTACTGTATCGATAGGAACTTCTATCTCGCAGACCAATACTAATGGAACAGCATCAGGTTATCTAGCATCATATGATGCTGAAACCAAGGTCATAAAGTACTATCAAGATAGATCACTTTATTTCAATCAGGCAACTCAAGATCAGACAGATTATAATACTGTGAGTACGAAAGCAAAGAATGTAACATTCTCTAGTGGAAGTAGTGTTAACTTTGTGGGTGCATCTGCTGTTAGTGTGGATGAGGGATTTAGTGGCATTTCAACTGTTGTAAACGACAAGACAATAGATTTGGGAGTTACTTTCACTGATGGGTATGCAGACCCAGAGATAAATAAAACAACTGGAGATGTCATTTACATTGATAATCGAAAGTTAGTCGAACGTGATAGTAGACAAAAAGAAGACATTAAGATCATCCTGGAATTTTAAAGTAAAATGACACAGAAAACAGACTTAAATATTAGCCCTTATTATGATGATTTTGATCCCGCTAAAAATTATCATAAGGTTCTATTCAAACCAGGATTTCCAGTTCAGGCTAGGGAGTTAACTACTTTACAATCTATTCTTCAGAATCAGATAAAAGATTTTGGGGATCATATGTTTAAAGAGGGATCTATTGTAATCCCTGGTGCTCCTACTTTAGATATTGAATATAATGCTGTAAAGTTACAAGCAACACAGTTTTCGATTGATATATCACTTTATACGACAGAACTTATAGGTAAAACATTAACAGGACAAACTTCAGGTGTAAGTGCTATTGTTAGTAATGTTGTATTGCCAAATGGAGGAGATGTAGAAGATATCACAATATATGTACAGTATGTTAATTCTAGTGTTAATGATTTTGAGACTACAACATTCGTAAATGGTGAAGGATTATTCTGTACTACCAATGTTACTTATGGTAATACTACAATTAATTCAGGAACTGTTATAGCTACATTGATAACAGCAGATGCTATAGCTACTGGATCTGCTGCATCTGTTGCTGCAGGTATTTATTTTGTCAGAGGAAATTTTGTTAATGTAACTTCGCAGACTATAATTCTTGACCATTATACATCTAATCCAACATATAGAGTTGGATTGCAAATTAATGAAGAAATTATTGGTGCGAAAGATGACTCATCTTTATATGATAATGCAAAAGGATTTACTAACTATGCTGCACCAGGTGCAGATAGGTTAAAAATATCATTAGTTCTTACCAAGAAAAATGTAGAAGATAAAGATGATACCAACTTTATTGAAATATTAAGAGCTAATGAAGGTAAAGTTAGAAAGATTGTAGAAGATACTAACTATAACTTAATTAAAGAATGGATTGCTGGTAGAACTTTTGACGAATCTGGAAACTATGCTATAGATAGTTTTGATATATCTGTCAATAATTCTTTAAGAGATAGAATAGCAAATGCTGGACTAAAGGGTTATGGAACTGGAATATATGAAAAAGGAGAGACGACAGAAGAAGGAAATGAACCATCCAAAGATCTTGCATGTTATAAAGTCTCTGGTGGAGAAGCATATGTTCGTGGATATGATGTTAGAACAGATACAACCAATATTTTAGATGTAGAGAAACCTAGAGATACTGAAAAGGTAGAAAGTGCTAATGTTCCTTTTGAAATGGGCAATAGGATTCAAGTTAATAATGTACATGGTCAACCTGCTTTTAGAAGAGAACTTGAGTTATGTTCTAATGTAGGTGGATATGCACCTGTAGATGGAACACAACCTTTCCAACCTACAGGGATTGCAAGATTTCCAGGTATTATTGGAAGAGCAAGATTATATGAAGTTAATACAGCAGATAGTGTTTATGAAGATGCCACTACAATGTGGGATGCTTATCTTTATGATGTAACATTTTTTACTTATATTTGCATAAACAGATCAGTATCTGAAGCAGTTGATGGATTGGTGCAATCTGTTCAAGTTAAAGGTAAAAATAGTGGTGCTATTGGATATCTTTATGCTGGAACTGGAGGAGGAACAGTTCATTTAACCGTATCAGATAAGAAGGGAGAATTTCAGATTGGAGAAGCTCTCATATTTAATGGTGTTGAATCCCCTTCAGTAAGTATAGTTCATATTGATAATTACTCTATGAGTGATGTAAAATCAGTATATCAATACTGGGCTGAAGCTGCAGACAGAACAAATTATCCTAGCACATTTACAGCTGACCTTGTATTAGAAAATCTAGATATTCCTAATATTCAAATGGGTAATCTAAGAGCAGGTGCTGGTAGTACAGAATTAGATGCAGGTGGCACCCAATTTGTAGGTGTTAAAACAGGTGATATTATTAGTTACGCTGGTGGATGGACTGATATAGTCTATAATAGAGTTGATAGCATTTCAGCAAATAATCTTCAACTTTCTATGTCTGGTGGTGTTGGAATTAATACTAATGCTCCAGGAATTTATAAAGGATGGGGGTCTGGTGCTAATGATAGATTAGTTGGATTTAGTACAGGATCTATTCGTATTCAGAAAAAAATTGGTAGCTTAAGAAACGTAGTAAATCAAAGTCTTGTTGTAAAATTGCCAGAGTTAAATATATCTTCTGTTGATTTATCTGCATCAGAACTTGTAATATCTGCTCAAGTAACTGGAGAAACTGTAGCTAGTAATACAATGACTATACCAATTGCTGATGTTACTGATGGTAGTAATGTTGCTGTTCCAGCAGGAAGTTTCTTTGAGTCATTTAAAGCTGATAGATTTGCGGTTTTCCAGACTGGTAGTTCTGCTGGAGTAGCACCTATACGTAGTGATCAAGTTACTAATACAGGAACTCCTGATACACTTACTATTACTGGATTGCCAAATTTGGGTAGTGTCGCCAATGTAACTGTTAAAAAGAATGGTATTATTAGTAAGGTAAAGAATTTATCAAAGAGCAATATTCTTGATGTAAATCTTTCTAGAAATTCACAATCAGGTATTGGTAATAGTACGCTTAATGATGGATTGACATACAATAGTACTGCATATGGATTGAGAGTTCAAGATGAAGAAATCTCTTTAAACGTACCTGATGTTGTTAATGTTTTAGCAGTACATGAGTCACTTAATATTTCTGAACCTACTTTAGATTTAGCAGAGTTCTCTGCAAGTGCTTCTGTTGCAACAGGTGCGATTATTGGTGAAAATATAAAAGGAGAAGATTCTAATGCTATTGCTAGAGTTGTTATTAATAATGGATCTACCCCATCAAGTGGAGATGCAAATAAGTTAGGTATTATTTACTTAAATGATAATACATTTGAAATTGGTGAAACTGTAAAGTTTGAAGAATCTAATATAGAAACTATTATTGTATCAACAACTAATGGTTCTTATGCTAATATTACATCATCATTTAGATTGGATAAGGGTCAGAGAGAACAATATTATGATTATTCTAGACTTGTTAGAAAAACTGATACATCAGTACCATTTAGAAGATTGATGGTTGTATTGGATAAGTATAGTGTTCCTGCAAATGATAGAGGAGACGCATTTACTGTATTAAGTTATCCTGAAGATGCTTATGGTAAGGATATTCCTATGATTGGTTCAGGTGAGTCTCAAGTAAGTGCAAGTGATGTTCTTGATTTTAGACCTAGAGTAGATGATTGGGTGGGAGTATCTTCTTCTCCATTTTTCTTTATGTCGAGAAATGAGATTTCTTATTCATCAGGTGGTCCAAAATGGATAGCCGCACCTAAAGAAGCATCTATACTGGGTTATGAATTTTATCTAGGAAGAATAGATAAGATCTATTTGGATCAGAATGCTCAATTACAAGTGCAGAAAGGAGAGTCTGCTGTATCTCCAAGAGCTCCTGAAAATCTTAATAGTTCTATGGAGTTGGCTACTATATCTTTGCCACCATATCTTTATGATCCTAATGATGCGATTATAACTCTTACTGACAATAGACGATATACGATGAGGGATATTGGTTTATTGGAAGATAGGATTGAAGATTTAGAAACAGTAACTACTTTATCATTACTTGAGGTTAGTACTGAAAGTCTTCAAATTCAAGATGCAGAGGGAAGAAATAGATTTAAGAGTGGATTTTTTGTAGATAACTTTACAACTAATGAGTTGATAGATTACAATCTTGGTGCTTCATTAACAGTTGAAACTGAAGAAAAACTAATCAGACCTATTATTGCCAGAAATAGTCTTGATAGTTATCTAATGCCAGCAATAGATATTACTGATGAAAATTATGATTCTACAGACAATTATGAGTTATTGGATTCTAATGTTCAGAAAACAGGAAATGCAGTAACTTTAAAATATGAAGAAATTGGTTGGATAGAACAACCTCTTGCTACTAGAGTAGCAAATGTTAATGAGTTCCATGTGTTAGCATTTAAAGGAACTATTGAGTTAAATCCTTCTAGTGATAACTGGGTTAGAACTATTAGGTTGGATGATAATATTATAGAAAGAACAAATGAAAGAGTAATAACCACTCGTAGAAGCGAAATAGTATGGAATAATTGGAGAAGATTTACAAGGAGACAGGCTGAGGTATCTGCACTGAATGGCAGAAGAACAGAAACTAATCTTGATGTTAGATCTAGTGATGTAGTTGTTGATACTGGTGATGAAGAGTTTATGAGATCTAGAAATACTGCAGTATTAGCAAGATCATTAAGAGGTAACACACGTCATTATCATTTCCTTGATGGAGAATCAGGTATTGATTTTATTCCAAAATTGATAGAAATTGCTACGGACAATACTTTAGAAAATTCTGGTTCTGATGGGGTATTTAGAGTTGGAGAGACTGTATTTGGTTATGATGCTCGTGGTAATAGGCATATGTCATTTAGGGTTGCTCAATCCAACCATAAACTAGGATCATTCAATGGTACGACCAGTAATAACGATCCATTGACTGTATATGGTTCAAATCCATATAATCCATCTGAAAATGTTCAGGCGAGATATACAGCAACATCTCCAGTTTTGAATGTTGATACTAATGCTCTTGCAAAAGAAGCACAAGGTTTATATTATGGGTGGGTGAAAAAAGGATTTAAATTAGTTGGTCAAGCTAGTGGTGCTATTGCATATGTAAAAGATATTCGTTTGATTACAGATAGTGTTGGAGATTTGTTAGGATCATTCTTTATTAGAACTCCTCATAAAACGCCTGCACCAGATATTATGATTAGAGTGGGTAAAATAGACTATTCACTTTCTAATAAAATAACTGGAGCAAAACCAATTAAGGGATCCAAGTTGGGTTCATATGCTAACACTACCTATGAGACAAGAGGTAGATATATCGTTAGACAAAGAAATATTACAAGAACTACAAATATAACACATCATGATACGCAAATAGATGTAAGATTTGAAGTTGAGAATGATGATCCATTAGCACAATCATTTATGGTTGCTTCTGATATAGAAGCACCCGATCCAAATGCTAATATGGATGATGATCAGTATGGTGCATATATCACATCAGCTGATGTTTGGTTTGCTACTAAAGATCCTGGAAATGCTCCTATAACTGCACAAATTCGTACTGTAGAACTTGGTATACCTAGTAAGATTGCTGTAGGACCTAGTGTAACACTTACACCTGATCAGGTACAAGTATCAGAGAATGCTTCAGTAGCAACTAACTTCAAGTTCCCTCAACCAATTTATTTGGCACCAGGCAGATCTTATGCTCTTGTTCTTCTTTCACCTATAAGTACGATGTATGAAGTATGGACTGCAAGATTTGGTGAAACAACGGTAGAAACTCAAGATCTTCCAAAAACTCAAGCAATCACATACGGTGTTCAGTGGGCAATGGGAAGTTTATTCCTATCTCAAAATGGTTCTGTTTGGAGTCCAATTCAGACTGATGATTTGAAGATGAAGTTGTATAAGGCTAAGTTTACATCCACTGAAGGAACAGCATATTTTGCTAATCCTACATTAAATATTAGTAATGGATATACACCTGTTTTGCAGAATAATCCTATAGTTGCTTATCCAAAGAATGGTCAGATAAGAGTAACTGGTGTTAGTACCTATGCCCCTAGAGAAGATGGATCGGTGACTGGTCAAGTTACTGGTGCTGGTGCTGTTCTTGTTCCTGGAGTTAAAATACAGGGAGAAACAGGTGATAATACTGCTGTTAATGCAAGAGTTGAAGGTTTTGGATTCTCTATTAAGACAGGTACTGGTATAGGAGCATTACCAGTAACGAATGGTGGTATTGGTTATGAATCTGATGGTAGTACAACAGTTAGTACTTTTGCTTTAACTGGAAAAGGTAGTGGAATAACGATTAAGATTGCAGCTGTAAATGCAGATGGAACCATCAATTCTGCTACTGGAATTACTACAGTAGCTACTGGTCATGGGTATCAGGTTGGTGATGTGATCGGACTAACAACAAGCACAACCAAAAATGCAAAAGGTACAGGAGCATTATTTGCAGTTAGTTTAGCTGGTGTTGGTGTTACTGATACAATGTTCCTTACAAATATTCAAGGAACTGATGCTGCTGATTCATTTAAGACTGGTAAAAAGATAAACTATTATGATGAAAATAATGTTTTAGTTACTTCAGGATCAGTTCCTACTTATAGTGCTGATTTAGTTACTGCTGCATTCCCTTATGAGGGTAATACTTTCCGTGTAGATCAGTTTGATCATGATATGCATTCTGGTAGTAATAAACTAACACTTGAGAATATTCGTGGTACTGAAGGATCCACTCCTCTTACTGCAAACATGACAAATACATCAACTACTTTAAGTGTTGGTGCGGCTAATCTAACACCTTTCCAAACATTTGAAGGAGTAGCAGTTAGTGGTAACAATCTGGGATATGTTAGAGTTGAAGATGAGATTATTAGTTATACTGGTACTTCTGGTGACAACTTAACAGGTCTTACTAGAGGTGTAGATGGAACACTTGCGACATCTCATACTACATTTAATATGGTAGAAAAATATGAGGCAAATGGAGTATCATTATGTAGAATCAATAAGACTCATACGATTGCTTCAACTGGTATTGGACTTAACAGTTACTATGTCAACTACAGTAGAGCTGCAACTACTACAACTAAAGCAAGAGATGTTGATGTTACGGGTAGTCCCAATACAGCACAACTCTCATTTGAAAATGAAGTATTCTTCGGTGGAGATGCTGTAAATGGAACTTCAAATATTCAGTTTGATGCTATAGTTCCAAACTATGGATTGATGACACCTGGTGGTGTAACTGAAGTAAGTGCATCTGCTAGAACTATAAGTGGAACAAGTATTGATGGAAATGAAGCATCATTCCTAGATCAAGGATATCAACCTATCCAGTTAAATACTTTGAATGAGTTTACTACTCCAAGATTAGTTGCTTCTAAAGTTAATGAAGATCAGTATCTAACTGCTATGGCAAGAAATAAATCATTTACCACTGCGATTAAGTTTAATACAACAAATCAAAATGTATCTCCTATCCTTTACATGGATATAGCAAATACAGAATTTAGATCTAATTTATTAAATAATCCTATTAATAACTATCCTACTGATAGTAGAGTTAACTCACCATTCTTTGATCCACATGCAGCGATTTATGTTTCTAACTCAATTACTTTAGATAATCCAGCAGATTCTTTAAAAGTTATATTCGATGCAGTAAGAAGTGAATCTTCATCTATTAGAGTTCTTTATGCTTTAAATGGAGAACAGGAGTTTAGATTATTCCCAGGATATAATAATCTAGATGATACTACAGGTGATGGATATGGGGATAAAGTGGTAAATCCTGCTTTAAATGATGGACTATCAGATGCTTATGTTTCTGCAAGTGTTGGTAATAATGAATATAAAGAGTATCAATATAGTGTTGATAATCTTGAAGAATTTGAAACTTATAGAATAAAGATTGTTATGGCAGGAACTAATCAGGCACAAGCACCCAAGATTAAGAACTTACGTACTCTTGCCTTATTATGATTAAAGTTGAAGGTCATCCTCATTTGTATCGGGACGAAAGTTCTGGTGCAATAATAAATCGTAATAGTATGGAATATAACCAACGATTGAAAGTGAAAAAATCTGCCGATAAGCAGGAAAGTGAACTGAAAAGAATGAGGGAAGATATTGATGAGTTGAAGAATCTTCTCAAAATGTTAGTAGAAAAAAATACTGGTTAATGTGAGAATATAAATAAGAAGTAGGGATTATCTTTTTGAAATAAATGTCTGCAGTATATACGAGTAATATTATCATTAATACAGGAAGTACTTTCAATCAGACTTTTGACTTAGAAACTACTGACAGTAGTGCAGCTTTTGATCTTGGTGGATATACAATTGCTGCTCAAATGAGAAAATGGGCAGGGAGTACGACTGCAACCAGTTTTACTACTGCTGCTCCAGCACCTACATCACAGGGTAAAATTATTCTTACTATGTCAGCAACGACTACAAGTGGTTTGGCAGCAGGAAGATATGTTTATGATATTACTCTTACTTCAGGAGATATTGTAGAAAGAGTTGTTGAAGGTATGGTACTTGTAAGAGAAGGGGTCACCCGCTAATGCCAGATATTAAGGTAAGAGTTGGACAACAGAATACTGTAAAAGTTCTTGCCAGTGCTTATGGTGGTTCTTTAACTGCTGAAACTGCTACAAATGTTATTGGTGGTATAGCATCAGTAAGTCAACTTTCAAATACTGGAGTTTCCACTTTAGGTGGTCCAATATTGGCAGGAGGTGACTTACGGGTTGCTGGAGTTTCCACATTTGTTGGAGTATCTACTTTTGGTGGAGATGTTTATATTGAGGGAGATTTATATCTAAAAGATGATATTACTTTAGATGATATAAATGCTAACTCTTTAACGATTAGTGGTATTTCTACTCTTGGTGTAACATCAACTACTTTATTAGAATCACAACAATTAAATGTAACTGGTGTTTCCACATTTGTTGGAGTATCAACATTTAGTGGGGATGTTTATATTGGTGGAGATTTATATCTAAATGATGATATTACTTTAGATGAAATATCCGCTAGATCTTTAACGATTAGTGGTATTTCTACTTTAAGTGGTCAAGTAGGATTAGGATCAAACTTAAATGTTGCTGGTATTTCTACCTTTAGTGATGATATTACTTTAGCGACCAATAAAAAATTAAAGGTTGGTACTGCTAATACTGTATCACTTTGGAATAATGGTTCTATTACCAGACTTCAAGGTGAAGGTGATGCAGTAATCTCTGTTGATACACCAACTTCATTTGGAGTTTGGAATGGAGCAACGAGTTCAGCATTATTTAAACCAGCATCTTCTGTTGATTTATATTATGCTGGCACAAAGCGTTTTGAGACTATCTCTACTGGGGCTTCGGTAACGGGTGACTTGTATGTCAGTGGTGATTTAAGTATAGATGATCTTACACTTGATCATATAAACGGTACTACTCTAAATATCACAGGTATTGCTACATTTGGTAGTGATGTTTCTATTGGTGGAACATTAACTTATGAAGATGTAACTAATGTCGATTCTGTTGGAATTGTTACAGCAGGAAAAGGATTAAGGGCTACAACTGGTGGATTAGTCGTAACTGCTGGTGTTTCTACATTTAGTGCTGGTGCAGTTGCATCTACTCTTAAAGTTTCAGATTTAACTTCAGGAAGAGTTGTTTATGCTGGAGCAAGTGGAGAACTTCAAGATAGTACTAATTTGACTTTTGATGGCACTGAATTATCAGCAGGATTAATTGATGGAGGATCGTATTAATGGCAAAACCAACAACTAGAGAAGAACTTAAAGATTATTGTTTAAGACAATTAGGTGCTCCTGTATTGGAGATAAACGTTGCTGATGAGCAGGTTGAAGATTTATTAGATGATGCTCTTCAGTTATTTCATGAACGTCATTTTGATGGTGTTGAGAGAATGTATCTCAAACATCAACTTACTCAAGATGATATAGACAGAGGAATAGCAACTGGTACATCAGGTGTTGGTATTGTAACAACTACAGGAGTATCAACTAATGTTAGTGGTATTAGTAGTATAACTTCCAACTTTTATGAAACATCAAATTTCCTTCCTGTTCCAGATTCAGTTATTGGTGTAGAAAAAGTATTTAAGTTTGATACTAGTACAATTTCTGGTAGTATGTTCAGTATTAAATATCAGATGTTTTTAAATGATCTGTATCAATTTAATTCGATTGATTTGCTTCAATATTCTATGGTAAAAACTTACTTGGAGGATATTGATTTCTTATTAACAACTGATAAACAAATTAGATTTAATCAAAGACAAGATAGGTTATATTTGGATATTGATTGGAAAACTGAAAGTGTGGGAGATTGGGTTATTATTGATTGTTATAGAGCATTAGATCCAACTACATTTGGTGGAGTATGGAATGATAGTTTCCTTAAGAAATATTTGACTGCATTGATAAAACGTCAATGGGGACAAAACTTAACTAAATTTAGAGGTGTAAAACTACCTGGTGGTATTGAACTTAATGGTAGAGAAATCTATGATGACGGTCAAAGAGAAATAGATTATCTCCGAGAAAAAATGAGTATGGATTACGAAGCTCCACCTCTTGATATGATAGGATAATCATATGGCATTAAATCCCTTTTTTCTACAGGGTTCACAAAGTGAACAGAGACTTATTCAGAGTATTATAAATGAACAACTTACCATTTATGGTGTTGAGGTAACTTATATACCTAGAAAATATGTAAACAGAGATACTGTTTTTAGAGAGATTGAAGCATCGAAGTTTGATGATAACTTCTTACTTGAAGCATATGTTGACACATATGAGGGATATACTGGTGCGGGTGATATAATGACCAAGTTTGGTGTAAGTCTTAAAGATGACTTAACTATAACAGTGTCAAAAGAAAGATATGAAGATTTTATTTCTCCATTTTTAGTTGGACAAGTAGAAGTTTCTACCAGACCCTCAGAAGGGGATTTGATATATTTTCCACTAGGAGCAAGATTATTTGAAGTTAAGTTTGTAGAGCATGAGAAACCTTTTTACCAGTTAGGTAAAAATTATGTTTATCAACT
>CEUA01065551.1_pt1 | contig 12504 bp, 14 predicted proteins | sample 361541 | NCBI WGS metagenome assembly CEUA01 (sample SAMEA2623079, study PRJEB7988) | marine metagenome | isolation source: saline water (ENVO:00002010), including
TCTTCTGAGATTAATATGGGTTCTGCCAGAGCGCAAGAGTTCTTAAGATCTAAAACTATTTTAAATTAATTTAGGTGAAAACATGACTGAAAAATTGAAAGTATTAGCCCACTTAACAGAAAAAAACAAACAAACAAAACATGCTATTCTGATCGATCCAGCCGATCAAACTCCTGACGTTGCAGCAAAACGATGCCTTGCAGCCGTTAACGCAGGTAGTAGTATGATATTGATAGGAGGATCTTCAGATACCGACACCAAAAATGTTGATGCCACTGTAATAGCAATAAAGGAAATATTAGAATTGGTTATATGGGCTAAAACACAAGATTCTATGAAATTAGAAACTACCCCCATCCCAATTGTATTATTCCCTCAGAGTGCTGCAGCACTTTCTTCTTCTGCAGACGCCGTTACTTTCATGATGCTCATGAATAGCACCAGTCCTCGTTTTCTGATAGAGGAACAGGTTGCTGGCGCCCCTCATATCAAAAAAAGTAATATTGAACCATTGCCAATGGGGTATTTGGTTTGTGCTCCTGGAGGAAAAGTTGGAGAAGTAGGAAAGGCAAAATTGATTCAAAAAGACGATATAAAAAGGGTACAAGCATATGCATTAACTGCAGAATATTATGGCTTTAGATTGCTATATCTCGAAGCAGGCAGTGGTGCAAATGAACCGGTAAACCCAGAATTAATCAAAGCAGCACGAGAAGCATGTGATCTAACGATCATAGTAGGCGGAGGAATAAGGGATGGACAAACCGCAAAAAGGGCCGCTTCAGCTGGAGCAGATTGGATTATAACCGGAAATCTTGCAGAAGAATATGACGATGCAGATGAATTACAAAGAGTTTTAACGAATTTTATTAAAGATATGAATGCATAAACGCAAAAACCTACATTTGCAACAGGGTTCAATACAGACATCCCTCTCTGACCACGTGGCGCCCCCTACATGCCCGTGTTGTAATACAGACATGGGTGAAGGAAAGCAAGACGAAATATTGTTTTTGTGTAATACTTGTTATGGAACAATGGCCAGCAACGCTTGGATAGAAAGCAATCTAAAACCAGGAATAATAAAGCGATTACAATTACCCATTGAAGAGCCAACCAACGCAACTTTTTCCTGTCCGATTTGTTCAGGTAAAATGAGAACATTTCATACAGCTATTCCTATGAATACAACAACTGATAGCAAAATACAAATCGATCGTTGTGATCGTTGTAAGGCAATATGGTTTGATAATAAGGAATTGAATCAAGTACTACCCGACGACATCAATTCTTTTGATATCCCCTTTTCAGATAATAAAGGAATATTTAGCAAAATTTTTTCAAGTGAATTTTGGTTTAAAATGTTAAAATAAACTATTTCAGATAAACAGACAGACAGGTAAGCGAACCGTCCGCATCCATAATAGGAGACATATCTACGGAAGTAATTGAAAAATTATGATCTAACAATATACGACGAGTCATTGGAAAATCGCCAGCAATAATCACTCTATCGTTTGAATAACCCAATACATTTGAAGCATAACTTTCTGAATTAGGTATTTTTATTATTTCTTCAACAAAATCAAACTCCTGAAAATTGAGATGGCCCTCTGCCATAATCATCGACCCCGGCCTTGGTGTAGAACACACAGTAGTCAAGTGAAGTGTACTTTTTGGAATATTAATATATTTTACATCATATCCACATTCTTTAATCTCCTTTTTTAGGAATTCAGCACCTTCTCTATTCGTACGTGTTGAAAGCCCAATTAAAAAACAATCATCATAAAAAACCACATCACCACCATCTAGTTTACATTTTTCAGGCATTTTTATGATTTCATAATCATTGGATAGATATTCTTTGATCGCAATTTCTTCACCCACTCTTGATGGATGCCCCATGTTTGAAATAACAGCTTTTTCATCAATCATTACGGCAGTATCTTCTACGAAACAACAGTCTGGATGATCAGATAATGGGGGAAGTACAACTACATTTGTACCATGCGCTTCTAATGCCGCAACATATGCATTATGCGAACCTTCTGCCAAGTCCGTATTAGGAGTATTTTTTCCAAAGTATGCTGAAACCGCTTTGGGATAACTAGAAGAAATAGATCTTGTTATCGCACTTTCTTTTTTGCGGTCATACACTCCGGGCACAACTTTCCGGACACACCTACTTTGATAACACTTCGGAAAACGAAATAATATTTCCACAAAATGTAAATAATTTTGTATATATTAGGATTGAAGACATCATAATGAATATTGTTGTATATTTCATTTTTCTTTAATTGAATCTACTAATTTTTCCATATGCCTTTCCATGTCTATTATTAAAATCATTAATTCTTCTTCATTTTTCAATAAATTAGTATTTTCTAATTCTAATTTTTTTATTTTTTCGACATCTAAATCCAGGGATTCTCTGCGAATTTTTTCATTATGGAGTTGCTTCTCAAGCCTCGCTATTTTGATATCGGCAACTCTTATTTTTTCCTCATAATCTGCTATTATCGATCTATCCTTTTCAGTGGAATATTTTTTTGGAATATCATTATTTTTATTTTTTATCAATTCGAATTCTAGATTATTCACTTCATCCCACAAAGCAATGATTTCTTCCACTAACCGATCTTGTGGAATATCTTTCAACCGATTTGATAAATCAGCATCTTTTGAAGAAGAAAACTCCTCCTCTTCTTGCTCGCCATTGTATGCATCCATCTACTTTCAACAATCATACTTCATAATAACCATTTGAACCTTGAGGGTAACTTTTAGTTAAAACCTCAATATTCCTTGTTAATTGATTTTACCAAATTAGTATAACACGGCGCTTTTATATCAAAACCATTCTTCGCCCGCGTTATGAAGGCATACAGGGCAAAAGGAACATTTCGCAATGGTAAGCATGATCAACCCTATACATTAGACATCGTAGCTAGTGATGACGAAGACGCCAAACACCGTATTTATTCCAACTTTGGAAGCAGACATAATACATCTCGCAGATTCATCCAGATAGACTCATTAGAAATAATAGATCCATCCGAATCTAATGCAGCCGCGGTCATAGCCCATTTTAGAGATTAATAGCCTATTTTAGGCTAGATAATACAAATCGTGAAAGCATAGACGGGTTTAGGGACGTATATGAAGAAATCATTCATGCGCCAATATTGGCGTATCCAACAAAGCCAAACATTGATTTCAATGGTTTTTTGGATAACTACTTTAACATTATTAATGTGGCCCTATGTTAGTTGGCGCTTTGAAAATAAAACAGACATCATAGGTATTTCAACAACCTATTGGGGCCTTATTTCAATTGCTGTCAGTGTATTGGTTGGAGTATTAATATTAGGATGGACGTATGATGTTGTTTTGGGATTGTGGCGCGAACATCTAACAGTTGTACAAGAAAGAAACCCATTTACAACATATAAAATCAATGCCCCATTTGGGATGTTATTGGCCCAAACTAATACTATACTAAGAAAAATGTCGGACGACGACCCTGAAATTATACGTCATTGTGAATTTATAGATAGGTGGCTCGAATGGAACGCCAATCAGGAAATATGGGCAAGAACCATGTCTTCATGGAAGGAAATAATTGGAGAAGATGATCCATACTTATTCCATTTGTCACCAGAAGGAAGAGAAAGATTGGAAGAGGCAGCGAAAGAAATTCAAGATTTTTAATTTCAAGGAGATTTTACTTTGAATCCAGAAGAAATCATCCATATCGCAGAATTGGCCGGTGAAGCAATCTTAGAAATATATTATCGTGAAGAAGAATTAGAAGTTAAGGAAAAGGACGACAATTCTCCTTTGACTGAAGCAGATTTAGCTGCACACAACATAATTATCAACAATCTCAAAAAAATTGATTCCACACCAATAGTGTCCGAAGAAGGCAGAGAAGGAAACCCATTAACAAGTAAATTATGTTGGTTAGTGGACCCTTTAGATGGGACAAAAGAATTCATTAAGAGAAATGGAATGTTTACTGTAAATATAGCTTTGATGCAGAAAGAAAAAGAATATTGGAAACCAATATTTGGAGTAGTACATGCACCAGTGACAAAAACAACATGGTTTGGAGGAATCATGATTCCAGCCGAAAGAAGAAGCCCAAATGGTTCTGGATTAATGATGATCAAACCTTCTCAACCACCATCTCCTGTGCGCCTAGTTGCCAGTGGGTCACACCGAGGGCATCTCGATGAAAAATTTGCACAAACTTTAGGTGATTATGATTTAGTAAGAATGGGCTCCTCTCTTAAGGCATGTATTGTAGCAGAAGGAAATGCAGACCTTTATCCAAGATTTGGACCTACTTCTTGTTGGGATATTGCTGCAGCACATGCTGTTGTATTAAGTGCGGGTGGATTAGTTTTGAACCCACAAGGAAATACATTAAATTATGACATTATTGAGAACATCTTAAATCCATATTTTTTGGTTGCAGCAGACAATAGATGGACAAAGGATTGGATTTATCAAAACAATATTAATTGAACATATTCCCCGTTGGTGTGAAATACACAATAACACACGCGAAACCAATGACGCACCTCGAGGCTTTGGAAGCAGAAGCTATCCACATCATGCGAGAAGTAGTAGCAGAGGCAGAAAATCCAGTTATGCTTTACTCAATAGGCAAAGACTCCTCAGTAATGTTACACCTTGCTATGAAAGCCTTCCATCCAGCGAAACCTCCATTTCCAATAATGCATATAGATACAACATGGAAATTTTCTGAAATGATTGATTTTAGAGATAAAACCGCTGAAAAACTAGGATTAGATTTAATTGTTCATATAAATAAACAAGGCCAAGAGATGAATATTAACCCATTTATACACGGCTCCTCTAAACATACAGATATTATGAAAACAGAAGGGTTGAAACAAGCAATAGACAAATATCAATTTGATGTTGCATTTGGTGGCGCTAGACGAGATGAAGAAAAATCAAGGGCAAAGGAAAGAATTTTTTCTTTTAGATCCGCTCAGCATAGATGGGATCCCAAAAAACAACGACCAGAATTATGGAATATCTACAATTCTTTCAAAAATAAAGGAGAAACAATAAGAGTTTTTCCACTATCTAATTGGACAGAATTAGATATTTGGCAATATATACATCTTGAAAAAATACCAATAGTCCCCCTCTATTTTTCGGAAGAAAGACCTGTGGTAGAAAGAGATGGTGCATTAATACTTGTAGATGATGATAGACTACCTCTTCAAGATGGTGAAAAACCGATGATGAAGAGTGTTAGATTCCGGACACTTGGATGCTATCCTCTTTCTGGCGCAATTGAATCAACGGCAGACACTTTACCTGAAATAATACAAGAAATGTTACTAACTACTACTTCAGAACGCCAAGGACGTACTATTGATTTTGATAGCAAATCATCTATGGAAAAGAAAAAACAGGAAGGATATTTCTAATGGCCCACATTGATGATTTAATCGCAGAGGATATTAATCTATATCTTAAGAAACACGAAGAGAAAGAAATCCTCAGATTCATTACATGTGGTTCGGTAGATGATGGCAAATCTACATTAATAGGTCGTATGTTGTATGAATCTCATATGTTATTTGATGATCATTTAGCAGCTTTAGAACAAGATTCTAAAAATATTGGGACACAAGAGAAAGGAATAGATTTTGCATTATTGGTGGATGGATTATCAGCAGAAAGAGAACAAGGAATAACTATCGATGTTGCTTACAGGTTTTTTTCAACAGATAGACGAAAATATATTGTTGCTGATACACCCGGTCATGAAGAATATACACGTAATATGGCAACTGGATCATCAACAGCAGATGTTGCTATAATCCTAGTTGATGCTAGAAATGGAATTATGACACAAACACGCCGCCATTCTTTCATTGTTTCTATGTTGGGTGTTAAAAAAATAATATTGGCAATTAATAAGTTAGATTTGGTAAATTACTCAAAAGAAATATATGATAAAATAGTGCAAGATTATACTATATTTGCAGAAAATGCATTAGAAATAGAAGAAATAACCCCAATACCTATTTCTGCATTATTGGGCGATAATATAATATCAAAGAGTGATAATACAAAGTGGTACAATGGCCCAACTATTATGGATTATTTAGAAACTGTTGAAATTATAGGAGATAATAATTCAAATCCATTTAGGATGCCAGTCCAATGGGTGAATAGGCCAAATTTAGATTTTAGAGGATATTGTGGGATGATTGCCAGTGGAAAAATAAAACCTGGAGATGAAATAAGGGTTTTACCCGGAGGACAACAATCCACAATCAAATCCATTTTTTTTAATAATGGCGAATTAAAAACAGCAACTTCTGGCAAGTCAGTAACGATAACTCTGAGTGATGAAATAGATGTTTCAAGGGGAAATGTCATTGTTTCTGCAAAAAATCCAGGTGGAGAAGCAAATCAATTCCAAGCACATATTTTGTGGTTAAGTGATGATGCAATGATACCAGGAAGGCAATACATATTCAAATCAAATACACAAACTTCATTATTAAATTTAGGGAGATTGAAATACCAAATAAATGTAAATACATTAAATCAAACTCCAGCCAAAGAGTTGGGATTAAACCAAATTGCGGTTTGTAATATTTCCTTAGATAAAAGAATAGCATTCGACCCATACAAGGAAAACAAAACGACTGGAGGTTTCATAATTATTGACAAAATAACAAATCATACTGTTGGCATGGGCCTCATTGACTTTGCTCTAAGGCGTTCAGATAATATTCATTGGCAAAGTATGGATATAACAAAAGAACAACGGGCAATACAAAAATCTCAATCACCAAAAATAATTTGGTTTACAGGCCTTTCAGGTTCAGGAAAATCATCTATAGCAAATATTTTGGAGAAAAAACTACATTCCATGGGTCACCACACTATCATTTTAGATGGAGACAACATAAGACATGGATTAAATAAAGATCTTGGGTTTACTGAAGCAGATAGAGTTGAGAATATACGTAGAGTGGGAGAAGTAGCCAAATTGATGGTAGAAAGTGGTTTGATTTGCATAACAGCATTCATATCCCCCTTTGAATCAGAAAGAAGAATGATACGCTCCCTAGTTTCAGAAGAAGAATTTATTGAAATATATGTGGATACTCCTTTGGAAATTTGCGAAAAAAGGGATGTAAAAGGCCTTTATGCTAAGGCCCGATCGGGACAATTACCAAATTTTACAGGAATTTCCAGCCCATTTGAAGCACCTCAAAACCCTGAAATAAGAATAGATACAACAAAGGTTTCGGCAGAATTAGCTGCAGATACCGTTATCGATTTTCTTACAAAAAATCAATTAACATAGTTTTTTTGCTTTTATTTGCGACGGATTCATGACAGTCACTAACTTCGCTTAACCCGATGACCACTACGGACAAGACGGAATTACAAAAAATTGCGCAACAAGTCGAAATAAGTAGAGAGCGTTTACAAGCAATGGAGCAGCAAATTAGTCGACTAGAAGAAGTAAAATCAGAACAAAATCAAGCTTTACAATCTCTTGAAATGATTCCATTAGAAGGTGCAAAAGACATCATGATTCCTTTAGGTTCAGGAGTTCAAATATTAGCGAATATACCAAAAAATACTGGCGCAGTTATCGATATTGGTAGTAGAGTGCAAGCAGAAAAAACTAGAGAAGAAGCCATAATGATTTTACAGAAGAGGAATGACGAATTAAACGGAATAATAGATAAATTAAAATCTGAATTTAATGTTTTAGAGCAATATATCGTATCGTTAGCACACCAATTTACCACAGGAGTAGAAAATATTCAAGAAGATAAAGAAAAAACTAAACAAGATGATATTCAAGAAGATAAAGAAAAAATCAAAACTCCTAGAAAAAGAAGGAAAAGAGGAACCGAACTAACACTCGATGACTGAGGAATTTTTTATGGGGTTATTTGACAGATTTAAAAAAAGAGTTAAACAACCCACAACTGAAGAAGAAATTACAGTAGATGAAAACTCCGAAGAAGCCGCTTTAGCAATCGCTGAAAGAGAAAAAAACCTTCTGAAAATTAATAGTGATATACAGAAAAATGAAGAAAACGAAGATATCTTCGAAATCAAAGAAGAATGGGATAATTTAGAAAATGAAACACTTCAAAACCCATTTTTATCTAGTAAATCGTCAAAGGAAAGAAAAAAATTACAAAGAGATAAAAAAATCAAACAAACTCTTACATCAAATACAAAAAAGAAAATAAAGGATCCGATGCTTACTACTACTGGAAGAAAACTAATAAAATTAAATAGACCTATTTTCAATATTGATATTTCCCAAGAACAAGTCCAACGAGGGGGCCGTGTAATCAAAGGAGGCCCTGTCTTGGATGAAATTTTAGAAGAATTAGAAGAAGATCTATTATCAGCAGACATAGGACACACTTCTGTATTAGAATTAATCAATCTTTTACGTATCCAACTCATTGGAATTAGAATTAATAAAAAAATCGGTTTAGAGGAAATAATAGAAAGGATAGTTAAAAATGCTCTTCTTTCTCTTTTGGAAGTAGGATATTGGGACTTTGATAAAACAATTCAGAATTTTTTATCTAAAGAAACTCCTGTAATTATTATGATGGTTGGAGTAAATGGAACTGGAAAAACAACAACTACAGCCAAAATAACACATCGTTTAACAAATCTTGGTTATTCTGTTGTTTTAGCTGCTGCTGATACTTTTAGAGCAGGTGCGATAGACCAATTATCTTTACATGCAGAAAAATTAGGCGTTAGATGTATACAAAGTCAAAGAGGGGGAGACGCAGCAGCAGTTTCTAGAGATGCAATAGAAAGTGCGAAAGCTAAAGGTGAAGATATAGTGATTATTGATACAGCAGGAAGAATGCAAAACAAAACAAATCTTATGAACGAATTACAAAAAATACATAGAGTTACAGAACCGCATTTGGTTTTATTTGTTGCCGATGCATTGGCAGGAAACGACGCAGTAATGCAGGCCAAAGAATTCCAAAAAATATTGACATTTGACGGGGCAGTACTTTCAAAGTTAGATACCGATGCACGCGGAGGAGCAGCGCTTTCTATAGCCCATGCAACAGGTCGACCGATAGTATTAGCAGGGATTGGACAAGAATACCAAGATTTAGAATTATTTAATCCTAAATGGTTACTTGATTCTATCTTGAATTAGGATTTAATACCGTACCGTTCTTCAATAAAGCCTCCTGTGTCTACATCATAATGACCGCTCAGGAACAGAAGACAGTTTTGATTGCGATTAGCAATTCAATAACATCTGGAAGAATAAGTACTATTATGAAAGAGAAAGGATGGATTTGTAAAAAAACATCTGATGGCGATGAAACAGTAGATCAGTATGTCAAAATAAAACCTGAAATTGTTTTTATTGGCTTGAATCTATCAACTATAAATGGCCATGTTGCAGCTTTGGAAATTAGAGAAATTGATCCAAATGCCAGAATTATATTTGTATCAAGTAAAACTCGCTTATCTAAAGTGCGAGATGCAGCATATTCTGCTGGTGCTGTTGGTATTTTGACAACACCATTAACCAAATCCCAACTGAATGAAAAATGGGATAAATTCTTTTTAGAAATCCCAGATGCCCCCGGATTAGCAGATTTAGATGAATTATACCCTGAAATAATTCATAAAAAGGAGGTCGAAATATCTCCACCACCACCTCTCCTTCTCCCTCCCCTCTCCCAAAACCTCCCTCTGCCCAATATCCCTCTTGAAAAGAAAGGAAAGAGAAAATGGAAAAGAATAATTTTTACACTAATAACAATTTCATCTCTAACATTAATAATTTTTTATGCTGAATTAATCGACTTATCTAATATTATCTAGTAGCCTTTTATTATCATAATATTTCAAAAATCCTTTTTGATGCAGCTATTAATAATACAGCAGACAATAAATATCTTATGGAATTCTGTGGTGCATTTTCCGAACCATATTTAGAGCCAACAAAACCCCCTAATAAGACAGCCAATGCAAATGGAGTAATGTTGTCTAAAGCAACTAGGTGATTGGATATGCTAGACCCTAAAATTCCTGCTACAGAGTTAAACCAAATAAAAACGGCAGAGGTGGCTGCAGCAGTTTTTGGTTTTGCCCATCCATTAATTATTAGTATGGGAGATAGGAGTATTCCTCCTCCAATCCCAACAAAACCACATATCAAACCTATTAACCCCCCAATTAATAATGCATGAGATAGTTTAGGAGTTGCCACACTACTTTCAGTGTCTCTTTTTTTACCCAATATTAATTTCCAAGCTGCAAAAATCAAAAATAAAGAGAGTAATAAATTATAACCACCATTGCTAATTTTTAAAGAACTTGCAAAAAACGTAAACGGAATGCTTGTAACCAAAAAAGGCCAACTAAGCCCAAAGTTATGGAAACCTTCCTTTTTATAATTCAAAAAAGCAATCCCAGCAACTATCAAATTCAAAAGCCATGCGTATTGTTTTAACCATAAATCACCTTCATTGGCATAAATACTTAGAGATAGAATTGCCAAATATCCAGAAGCACCACCATGCCCGACAGAAGAGTACAGTAAGGACATTAAAAATAGACCAAATACAACTATCCCAAACTCTAACTGCATATTTATTGGCAAGGCAAGAGAACTTTAACAACTTCCTCCCCACATCAACATTATGGAAGGGGTAACGATAGAGGAAGCTATCCAAATATCCTGTAAAATACCTTTAAAGAAAAAAACAGAAATAGTTTCATTAGATGATTCAATAAATAGGATATTAGCATATGATATTGTTTCAAAGGTAAACGATCCACGTTTTGATAATTCATCTATGGACGGTTGGGCTGTAAAATCAGAAGATTGTAAAAATTATGGTAACAAATTAAAAATAATTGGAACTAATAAAACAGGCAATTACAAATCTAACACCATAAACTCTGGAGAAGCATGTAGAATAATGACTGGGGCGCCAATGCCTAATGGTGCAGATGCTATTGTAATAATAGAAGATACAACGATAGAAGAAAATATGGTCATAATCAATGGCCCTGCTAGAACTGAATATGTTCGTAAATGCGGTGAAAATATATCTAAAGGAGAGATCTCTCTAAAGGCAGGCACATTATTAAATTCTGCAGAAATATCTCTCTGTGCGACAACTGGGTACAGTGAATTAGAAGTAATACGAAAACCTAAAATCGCTATAATAAGCAATGGGGATGAATTAGTAAAACCAGGACATGCACTTCTTAATGGCCAAATATACGAATCAAATTCTTTTGGTTTAGCAGCATTAGTTAAAAAAATTGGATGTGAACCAATTAGATTAGGGATTGTACAAGACACAATTGAAGGGTTAAGACAGGCACTAAATCAAGCCTCGAGGGAATGTGATGCTATACTAACTAGTGGCGGTGTGAGTATGGGCAAATGGGACCTAGTTCGAAAAATAATGGAAGAAGAGGGAGAAATTAAATTCTGGAAAATAAAAATGAGACCAGGAGGGCCACCATTATTTGGAAAATGGAAAAACATACCTTTGTTTGGATTGCCCGGAAACCCGGTCAGCAGTCATGTAGTTTTTACAATGATAGTTTTTCCATGGGTGGCTTATTCATTAGGTTTTAATGAAGAAAAAGGCCCTAGGCTAGCTGACAAAGTAAATGTAATATTAGAGAATCCTCTTAAAGGAGCACCAGATAAAGTATGTTTAAGAAGAATAAAAATTAGTAATAAAAATGGAACTTTAATGGCCACAACAAACACCCACCAAGGCAGCGGTAATATTCACAGTATGGTTATTCATAATGGATTATCTTTATTGCCACCAAACAAAGATGCTATATTGGGTGAAAAAATTGAAGCGTTATGGTTAAGATAAGACAATTACTGTTTCTATTTTACAACCATGAATTCAAGGGCTATAGTTGGCCCGGACAATTGTATTAGGGGTGAAATATGCCATCAAAGAAAAAGAATCCCAATCAAGAAGGTTGGATAGAAGTACGAGGTGCACGTACTCACAATTTGAAAGATATTGATGTAAATATTCCTAGAGGTAAATTTGTTGTTTTAACTGGTGTTTCAGGTTCAGGAAAATCTTCTCTTGCTTTTGATACATTATACGCAGAAGGACAAAGAAGATATGTTGAAAGTTTAAGCTCTTATGCACGACAATTTTTAGGCCAGATGAAAAAACCAGACTGCGACTCAATTGAAGGATTATCTCCTGCAATAAGCATTGACCAAAAACAAGGTAGTCATAATCCTCGTTCCACAGTAGCAACTGTTACAGAAATGATGGATTACATGCGTTTATTATGGGCCAGAGTGGGGACACCACACTGCCCAGATTGTGGGGATGAAGTTGCTAGAAGATCAATACAAGAAATAGTAGATGATGTAATGTGGCGCTTTGCAAATCATGCTTTGGCAATCTGGAG
>CEUA01091699.1_pt1 | contig 12497 bp, 12 predicted proteins | sample 361541 | NCBI WGS metagenome assembly CEUA01 (sample SAMEA2623079, study PRJEB7988) | marine metagenome | isolation source: saline water (ENVO:00002010), including
CAATTGTACTACTTTAAAGTCATGGGAACAGTTGTTCAGTTAAAAAAACGAATAAATAATTCATATTATGAACTAAAAAATTCAGTTGAAGAAAAATTGATTTTAGTTGAAGAAAAAATTCAAAGTAAACTCTCCAGCAATGTCGAGCTAGTTGATGAAATGACTAAATATCACATAAGGACAGGTGGGAAAAAATTGAGAGCTTTGCTAACCTTAGGATCTGCAAAACTTTGTGGTTATTCGAAAGGTGGTAGAGATATAAATCTTGCTGCTTCTGTAGAGTTGATTCATGCCGCGACTTTAATGCATGATGATGTAATTGATAATGGAGAAATAAGGAGAGGAAAAAAAACATTAAATAGTATTTGGGGAAATCAATCATCTATACTTGTGGGCGACTATCTGCTTAGTAGATGTTTTGAAATGATGGTAGAAGATGGTAGCCTAGAAGTTTTAAAACTTCTTTCCTCTACATCTGCGGAAATATCTCAAGGAGAAGTATTACAGCTTCAACATAAAGGTGAAGTTGATATGTTAGAAGAAACTTATTTAAAAATAATATCTGCAAAAACAGCATCATTATTTGCTGCTGCAACTAAAGTTGGCGCAATTTTAGCAAATAAAGAAAATAAAATAAAAGAAGCTTTAGAATTTTATGGAAAAAATCTTGGTCTAACATTTCAAATTGCAGATGATACTTTAGATTATAACTCAGAACTTAAAATATTTGGTAAAGAAATTGGTAATGATTTCTACGAAGGTAAAATTACCCTGCCAATAATCTTACTTCATCAAAAAGCTTCAAAAGATGAAAAATATGAATTGAAAGAAATATTTAAAAAAAATGAAAGAACAGAAGTTGAATTTAAAAAAATTATAAAATTAATTAAAAAATATAATATTATTTCTGACTGTTATAAAAAAGCTGAACATTTTATTAATCTTTCTGCTAATTCTTTAAGTGTATTTGAAAATAATAAAGAAAAATATATTTTTCAAAATTTAGCTTCTTTCAGTTTAGAAAGAACATTTTAAGGGCTTAATAAAACTTTTTCCCAACTTCCGTTTTCTTTTTTTGAATATTTTAATCTTTGATGTATTCTATTTTCACCATCCAACCAAAACTCCATAGTATTTGGTTTTAAATTCCATCCAGACCAGTGGTCTGGTCTAGGAACTTTGTTTTCATCTTTAAATTTTTTCTTGTAAATTTCAATTGAGTCATAAAGCTCTTCTCTACTTTTTAAAATTGAACTTTGTTTTGATGCCCATGCACCAATTCTACTTCCATATGATCTTGTTTTATAATATTCATCAGCTTCTTCATCAGGCACTTGAAATATTTTGCCAGTAATTCTTATTTGTCTTAAGAGACTTTTCCAATGAAAACATATAGAACCATTTGGATTTTCTTTAATGTCGTTACTCTTTTTGCTATTTAAATTTGTATAAAAGACTAAACCATTATTACTAAAGTCTTTCAACAATACTATTCTAACAGAAGGAACTCCTTTTTTATCACAAGTTGCTAATGAAAAAGCATTAGGATCATTTATTTCTGTCTTTTTTGCTTCATTAAACCACTCTTTAAAGAGATCTGTAGGGTTTTCTAAATCTCCAAAGCAATAATCCAGCCCAAGTGTATTTTTTTGATTCATAATTTAAACAAAATAATTTATATAATATATTTAATGTCATTTAACACTTTTGGAAAGATATTTCGCTTTACAACTTGGGGAGAGTCCCATGGTCCGGCAATAGGTTGTGTTGTTGATGGTTGTCCACCTAACGTAAAAATTAAAGAACAAGATATTCAAAAAGAACTTAACAAAAGAAAACCAGGCCAATCAAAATTTACAACTCAAAGAAAAGAAGATGATAAAGTAAATATACTTTCGGGTGTCTTTGAGGGTAAGACAACAGGGACACCAATATCAATGATTATCTATAATAAAGATATGAGATCAAGAGACTATGAAACTATAAAAAATAAGTTTAGACCTGGTCATGCCGATTATACTTATCTCAAAAAATATGGAATTAGAGATTTTAGAGGTGGCGGTAGGCAATCAGCTAGGGAAACTGCTGGAAGAGTTGCAGCCGGAGCTATAGCAAAAAAAATCCTAGAACAAAAAATTGGAAAAAAATATAAGGTAATTGGAGCTGTAACGCAATTAGGTATATTAGGTTGTGATGAAAAAAAATGGAATGATAAATTTATTTTAAAAAACCCTTTTTTTTGTCCAGATAAATCTATTGTAAAACTTTGGGAAAAATATTTATTAAGCATTAGAAAAGCTGGGTCGTCTTGTGGTGCAACAATTCAAGTGAGAGCAAAAGGAGTTCCTGTTGGTTTGGGAGCCCCAATATATTCAAAATTAGATATGGATCTTGCAGCAGCAATGATGAGTATAAATGCTGTAAAAGGAGTAAACATTGGATCAGGAATGAATTCTTCTCAATTAACAGGGGAACAAAATTCTGATGAAATTTTTCAAAAAGGAAAAAGAACTAATTTTAAATCGAACAATGCTGGCGGTATTCTTGGAGGTATATCTTCAGGTCAAGATATAATTGTTTCTTTTGCGGTAAAACCAACTTCCTCAATTCACTCTAAAAGAATGACAATCGATAAATTTGGAAGAAATACCTCAATATCTGTAAAAGGAAGACATGATCCTTGTGTTGGCATTAGAGCTGTTCCTATTGGAGAGGCAATGATGCACTGCGTAATACTGGATCACTATTTGATGCACAGCGCTCAATGCAAAAGCTAGTTAATTTTTTTAATTATTATTTTTGAATTTAAAGTATCTAAAATTTTCTCCTCAATACTTTTTGCGTCTAACCCAGCATATTTATACATTAAATCTGGTTTATCGTGATCAATAAATCTATCAGGGAAAATCATTGATCTATATTTTAGGTTGCCATCTAATATATTGCTATTAGATAAAAATTGACTTACATGAGATCCAAATCCACCAATTGAACCCTCTTCAATTGTAATCATTACTTCATGATCAGTTGCTATTTGCCACAAAAGATTTTCATCGAGTGGTTTTGCAAATCTAGCATCAACTATAGTAACGTTTATTCCTTTTTTTGCTAAATTATCATGGGCAATTAAACATTCGTTTAATCTTGCACCAAAATTCACTATTGCTACTTTTTTACCATCTTTTATAACTTTTCCTTTTCCAATTACTAATTTTTCATCTATTGATGGCAAGGTGACTCCAACGCCATTTCCTCTCGGGTATCTAAACGCTGAAGGTTTATCGTTAATATCAACAGAAGTATTAATCATTTTCACTAATTCAGCTTCGTCACTTGCAGCCATAACTATAAAATTAGGTAAGGTAGATAAATAAGTTATATCAAAAGATCCTGCGTGAGTAGGTCCGTCAGCCCCAACTAAACCGGCTCTATCTATGGCGAATCTAACTGGTAAACTTTGAATTGCAACATCATGAACTACTTGGTCGTATGCTCTCTGTAAAAAAGTAGAGTATATTGCTGCATATGGTTTATACCCTTCTGTTGCTAAACCAGCAGCAAAAGTAACCGCATGTTGCTCTGCAATTCCGACATCAAACATTCTCGAGGGAAATTTTTCTCCAAAAATATCCATTCCTGTGCCCGAAGGCATTGCTGCTGTAATTCCAATAATTTTACTATCTTTCTCAGCATGTTTAACAAGGGTATTTGCAAAAACTTTAGTATACGCAGGAATGTTTGATTTGTTTTTTTCTTGAACTCCAGTATTAATATTAAATTTTGAAACTCCATGAAATTTATCAGCAGATTTTTCTGCAAATTCATAGCCTTTTCCTTTTTGCGTTTTTAAATGAATCATGATTGGCCCCTCAAATTCAATTTCTTTAGCATTTTTTAGTACTGAAACTAATGATTCCATATCATGTCCATCAATTGGGCCTATGTAATAAAACCCCATTGAATTAAATAAAGTACCTCCAGTTACTGCTGACCTCAAAAAATCCTCCGCTTTGCCAGCTTTTTTACTAAATCTTTTAGAAAATGCAGATATTATTAATTTTATTGTTTCTCTTAAGCTAAAATAAATTTTGCCTGATAAAATTTTTGCAAAGTAAGATCTCATTGCCCCAACAGGTTTTGCAATCGACATGTCATTATCATTTAAAATAACGATCATTTTCGTTTTGCTTGCACCAGCATTGTTCATTGCCTCGTAAGCCATTCCTGCGCTCATTGCACCATCTCCAATAACAGCAATGACATTATCTGACTTGTTAGAAAGTTTGTTAGCAAAAGCAATTCCTAAAGCTGATGAGATTGATGTTGAGCTGTGTGCCGCTCCAAATGGATCAAACTCACTTTCTGATCTTTTTGTAAATCCAGATAACCCTTTACCTTGCCTTAATGTTCTTATTCTATCTTTTCTTCCTGTTAAAATTTTATGTGGATAAGTCTGGTGACCTACGTCCCAAATTAATTTATCATTTGGTGTATTAAATATATAATGTAGAGCTACTGTCAGTTCTACTACACCAAGTCCTGCACCTAAATGACCTCCTGTTTCAGATACAGTATCTATTAGTTCAGTTCTTACTTCGTCAGATAATTTTTGTAACTCATTTACAGATAATTTTTTTATATCTGAGGGAAAGTTTATATTATCTAGATATTTATAATCTTTTTTCATTTTGTTCTACTTAAAATGTAGTTAATTGTTTCATTTATATATTTCGATTTGGAGCCATAATTTTCAAATTTATTTATTAATTTTAATTTTATACTATTTACATATTTAATAGTTTTTTCATAACCAAGTAAACTTATTAAAGTAGCTTTTCCTTTTTTTTTATCTTTTCTAGTTCTTTTACCTACCTTTTTAGCATCTCCACTATAATCAATCAAATCATCAGCAATTTGAAAAATTAGCCCAATATTTGAACCTAACTCATCAAACTTTTTAATATCTTTTTTATTTTTTTGTTTAATTATTAAAGGTGCAATACAACAAAAACTAAATAATTTACCTGTTTTTTTAACCTGCATTTTTATAATTTTATTTTTTGATATTTTTTTATTTTCGAAATCTAAATCTGAATATTGACCACCTGCAATTCCTATATGGCCAGCACATTCAGACAACTTTTTGATTAGTTCCACTTTAGCTTTTTCATTTAATAAAAATTTTTTATCACTTAGAATTTCAAAAGCCATTGTTAAAAGAGAGTTTCCTGCCAGGACTGCAGTAGACTCACCGTACTTTACATGCGTCGCTTTCTTTCCTCTTCTTAAGCTATCATTGTCCATACAGGGCAAATCATCATGAATTAATGAGTATGCATGAATACACTCAACGGCAGCACCAACTTTAATTAAACTTTGATAATCAACATTAAATAATTGTCCTATATCAAATAAAATCTTTGATCTAATTTTTTTTCCACCAGGAAATAAACCATATTTCATAGGAACGATTAAATCTGTTTTTTTTTGATTTCTAATATATCTTTTTAGAAAAAGATTTGTATCTTTTGCAATTTGATTAAGTTTTTTTTTCATTTTTTTTTATTCTATCTTTATAGTCTTGAGTTATTTCTTTAGACCTTGCATAAAATTTTTTTTCTATAGTGTTGTTAAGTTTAATTAATTTTTGATAGTTATCTAAAGAATTTTGTAAGTCTTTTTCTTTTTCTAAATTATCTATTATTTTATTAGCTTCTTCTGTTAGCTCTTCTATAGATTTTGAGCTATTATCGTCTGGTAAAATTTTCTCTTTCATATAATAGTTGGTATTAATACATGAAAAACATTCTTTCAAATATTAAAAAATCTAAGTACTATTTAGATAAAAACGAGTGTATAGCAATTCCTACGGAAACTGTATATGGATTAGCGGGAAATGCTTATTCTGAAAAAGCTACTTCCAAAATATTTAGGTTAAAAAATAGATCTAAAAATAATCCTTTAATAGTTCACTATTACAATTTAAGGTCACTAAAGAAAGATTGTAAAATAAATAAGCTTTTTTTAAAATTATATAAAAGATTTTGTCCAGGACCAATCACCTTTGTTTTAAAATTAAATAAAAAAAGTAAAATATCAAAAAATGTTACCAATAACAAAAAAACACTAGCTATTAGATTTCCAAAGCATCCTTTAACAAGAAAACTTCTTAAAGAAATTAAGTACCCACTTGCTGCACCAAGTGCAAATATTTCTACAAAAATAAGTCCTATATCAAAGAGTGATGTTAAAGAGGAATTTGGAAAAAAAATTAAATTTATTCTAGATGGAGGTAGATCAAAAATTGGATTGGAATCAACGATAATTAGTTTAATTAACAAACCTCAAATACTTAGACTGGGAGGAATAGAAATAAATAAAATCAATAAAGCGCTTAAATCTAAACTGAAATTTAATAACAAAGTGAAAAAAATTATTACTCCCGGTCAAAATAAACTACATTATTCACCAGGAATTCCTGTAAGATTGAATATTGCCAGCCCCAATATGAATGAGGCATTTATACTAATTAAAAAAAGAAAATTTTCTGGTAAAAATTTTTATTATTTAAGTAAAAATAACAACCTTAAAGAGGCAGCAAAAAATTTGTATAAAACTTTGAGAAAAATAAAAAATAAAAATTTTAAAAGTATTGCCGTTGAAAAAATCCCAAATATAGGGTTTGGTGAAGCAATAAATGATAGGTTAATTAGAGCTTCGAAAAAAACAAAGTAATGTCCAAATCTGTAATAGTAGAAAATTTAACTAAAAATTATATTAAAAAAGAAGCTGTAAAAAATATAAGTTTTGAAATTTGTGAAAATGAAATTTTAGGTTTATTAGGACCAAATGGATGTGGCAAGACAACTACTATTGCAATGATGCTTGGTTTGCTTAAGCCAACATATGGAAATGTTTTTATAAATGGAAAAAATATAGAAAACAATAGAATTGCACTGCTTCATAAAATGAATTTTATTTCGCCTTATATAGAATTGCCAAAAAAACTAACTGTTAATGAAAACCTAATTGTTTATGGGAAACTTTATGGAGTCAAAAAAATAAAAGAAAGAATAAAATATTTAACTGAAAAACTAAGATTAGAAGATTTTCTTGATAGAAAAACAGGAGAACTTTCATCTGGTCAAAAAAATAGAGTGAGCTTAGCAAAAGCATTAATTAACGATCCAAATATTTTATTTTTGGATGAGCCTACAGCTTCTTTAGATCCAGAAACTGGAGATTTTGTAAGATCTTTTATAGAACAAATTACAAAAGAAAAGAGTATGTCCATACTTCTTGCGTCTCATAATATGGATGAAGTCAAAAGATTATGTGGAAATGTGCTCATGATGAAGGATGGGTTAATCATTGATAAAGGAACACCCAATGAATTAATAAAAAAACACGGAAAAAACAATTTAGAAGAGGTTTTTCTAAAACTTAATAAAGTAAAAAATGAGCATTAATAGAATTTTTGGATTATTTTTAAGACATTTTTTTTTAATAAAAGGATCTTTGCCAAGAATTTTAGATTTAATTTATTGGCCAACAATACAAATCATTTTATGGGGTTTTATTTCAAAATTTTTTTCTACTTATAGTGATTATTATAATAATACTGTTGGAGTTATTCTAACCTGTGCAATACTTTATGATTTCTTATTCAGATCAAGTATCAGTTTTAATATGCTATTCTTGGAAGAGATTTGGAGTAGAAATTTTACAAATTTATTTATTGCCCCATTGAAAATTAGTGAAATAATAACTTCATTGGTTGCTACAGCTTTGATTAGAACTTTGATTGGACTTGTGCCTGCAATTTTAATAACTAGCCCATTATTTGGGATTTCAATACTAGAACTTGGCATTCCTCTATTTTTTTTATTCTTAAGTCTTTATATTTTTGGAATTACATTGGGATTATTTGTATCGTCTGGTTTATTAAGGTATGGTCCAGCCTTTGAAAATATTGCTTGGTCATCATTATTTTTATTAGCTCCTTTAGGCTGTATATATTACCCTATTGAAATATTGCCTGAAATTTTTCAAAATATTGCAAGAGGTCTACCTTTGGTTTACATATTTGAAGAAGCTAGATCAATTCTAGTTACAAATGTAGTTAATTACGAGAATATAAAAAATGCTTTTATGCTAAATAGTTTATATCTGTTTCTTGGTATATTTTTGTTTTATTATTCCTTCGCTCAGGCAAGAAAAAAAGGTTCATTAATAAATATAGGCGAATAATTGGTGCGCCCGGAAGGAGTCGAACCCTCAACCTCCTGATCCGAAGTCAGGCGCTCTATCCAGTTGAGCTACAAGCGCATTCATAAACTTAACACAAATTTTATATATTAATATATTATTGTTTTAATAAATTTAAATTTAAAGTTGATAAATGAAACCATTAGTATCAATACTTATTACAAACTTTAATAAACAAAAATACATTAAAAAATGTATAGAATCCTGTCTTAATCAAAATTTTAGAAAATTTGAGATTTGTGTTGCAGATAACAACTCAACTGATAATTCAATTGAAGTCATTAATAAATTTAAAAATAAAGTAAGAATTTTTAAAATACCAAGAAAATTTAATTCTGGTCCCCAAAATCAATTATATTGTATAAAAAAAATGATTAAAAAAAGCAACGGAAAGGTAATTTGTTTATTAGATTCAGATGATTTTTTTTACAAAAATAAATTAAAAACAGTATTTTATAGTTTTAAAAATACTAATAGTAAATTCTTTTTTGATAAACCTTATTTAGGAAATAAAATTAATTTTAAGATTAAAAATAAAAAAAATAAACATATTTGGCCAACAATTTTCCCTACAAGCTCTATAAGCTTTGTTAAAAGGGACTTTAATAATTTCGAAAAATTATCTTTTCTTACAAATAAAAAATTTAGTTATTTAGCTATAGATTTTAGAATTCAAGTTTATTCAATGTTAATTAAAAATGATTATAAAATCTTAAAAAATAAAATAACATATTACAGACAACTTGAGGGTGGATTAGAGTCAAATTGGAAAAAATTTTCTTTAGCTTGGTGGAACAGAAGATATCAAGCACATACATATTTGAGAAAATTATATAAAATTAAAAATAAAAAAATAAATAAAAATTTTGATTTTTTAATTAGTAAAATGTTAAGTAAATTTAGTTAAAATATGGAAAACAACTTAAAATTTACTGTTTCAAAAAATGATAATAATAAAAGAATAGATTTATATATAATTTCGCAAAATCAAGAGTTGAGTAGAACACGAGTTAAAAATTTAATCTTAAAAAAATATTTAAAAATAAATGATAAAATAATTACATCTCCTGCTTATAAGGTTTCAATAGACGATGAAATTTTTTTTAAAATTCCAGAACCTAAGAAAGCTTCTTTAAAACCTTATAATTTTAAGCTAGAAATTGTTTATGAAGATAATGATCTAATTGTTATAAATAAACCAGCTGGAATTAGTATGCACCCAGGTGCTGGAAATTACGATAAAACATTAGTTAACGCTTTAATGAATTATTGTGGAAATAGTCTATCTAATATAGGTGATGAATTACGACCAGGAATTGTTCATAGGATAGACAAGGATACAAGTGGACTTGTAGTTGTAGCTAAAAATAATTTTTCACATGAAAATTTATCAAAACAATTTAATGAACATTCAATTGATAGAATTTATGAGCTGATAATTTGGGGCAAACTTCGACCAAGTTCAGGAAGGATAAAAACTCTAATTACCAGAAGCTCAAAAAATAGACAGTTAATGGAAGTGGGACTCGCGAAAGGAAAAGTAGCTATAACCAATTATAAAACTTTAGAAATCTTTGAAAATGATAATTCGCCAACTTTAAGTTTAATAGAATGTAAACTAGAAACTGGTAGAACACATCAAATAAGAGTTCATATGAGCTATAAAGGAAATAATATTTTAGGAGATAAAAAATATAAAAAGAAATTTAAAAAATTAAACAAAATCAATAAGGACTTGGAAAAATCGATCAATAGTTTGGATAGGCAATTTTTACATGCAAAAACTTTAGGGTTTAATCACCCTAGAAATGGTAAAAGATTAGAATTCACCTCAATTTTGCCAAAAGAACTTTCAAAAATAACAAAAATACTTAAAAATAGTGACAAATAAAACATTGTAAAAGTATAAAACTTTATTAAATAAATACTTCGAAATATGGCTACAACTACAAGTTATAATTTACCTACGCTTTCAAATGAAGGCGGGCTATCGGCTTATTTAGCGCAAATTAAAAAATTTCCAATGCTTGATGCTGAAGAGGAATACATGCTAGCTAAAAATTGGAGAAATAATGGAAATATAAAAGCTGCAGAAAAGCTTGTAACGAGCCACTTAAGATTAGTAGCTAAAATAGCAATGGGCTACAAAGGGTACGGTCTTCCTGTGAATGAAATGATATCAGAGGGTAACATCGGTTTGATGCAAGCTGTCAAAAAATTTGAACCAGAAAAAGGATTTCGGTTAGCCACTTATGCTATGTGGTGGATAAAAGCATCAATTCAAGAATATATTTTAAGATCTTGGAGTTTGGTTAAAATTGGAACAACAACTGCTCAAAAAAAATTATTTTTTAATCTTAAAAAACTAAAAAACCAAATAGCTCCAAGAAGTGAAGGTGACTTAAGGGATGAACACGTATCAGAAATAGCAGATAAACTAAATGTGAGTAAAGAAGAAGTTGTTTCAATGAATAGAAGACTTTCAGGAAAAGAACACTCTTTAAACTCTCAGATTGGTGAGGATGGAGATGAGTGGCAAGATTGGATAGTTGACAAACAAATGGACCAAGAGCTTAAATTTGCGCAAAAAGAAGAATTAGACCAAAGAAAGGATCTATTAAAAGATTCAATAAAAATATTAAACACTAGAGAAAAAGAAATTTTGTATTCTAGAAGACTTAACGATGATCCAGAAACTTTAGAAGAGCTGAGCAAAAAGTATAAGATCAGTAGAGAGAGAATTAGACAAATAGAAAATAAGGCTTTTGAAAAACTTCAAAAACACATGTTAAATTCTGCAAAATCAAAAAATCTTTTACCGGCAAATTAAATTTTAAAAGGATTTTCTAGTAAAATTGTATCGTTTCTTTCTGGGCTTGTGGAAATACTTGAAACCTTTGCTCCTATAAATTTTTCTAACTCAAGAATATATGTTTTTGCTTTTTCAGGTAATTTCTCAAAATTTTTAATACCTTTGGTAGAACATTTCCAACCCTCAAAAGTTTTGTATATTGGCTTTACTTTTAATTGTTCGTCAACTGCCGCTGGTAAATAATCAATTTGCTTTCCATCTATTTCATACTTAATGCACATTTTAATTTCCTCTAGCTCATCTAAAACATCAAGCTTCGTAAGAGCTATCCCATTTATTCCTGAAATTTTTATTGTTTGTCTAACTAATACACCATCAAACCAGCCACATCTTCTTTTTCTACTTGTAACTGTTCCAAATTCTTTTCCTTTAGACCCTAACAATTCACCAATGCTATTATTTTGTTCTGTTGGAAATGGTCCTTCACCAACTCTCGTTGTGTATGCTTTTGTAATACCTAATACATAATTTATTGTATTTGGCCCGCAACCAGATCCTGTTGCAGCCGAAGATGCAACTGTATTAGAAGATGTTACAAATGGATACGTGCCATGATCAACATCAAGTAATATTCCCTGTGCTCCTTCAAATAATATTTTTTTTCCCTCTGATTTAAATTGATCAACTTTTTTCCAAACTGGCTTTGAATACTTTAAAATCTCAGGTGCTATCTTTAGTAATTCTTTTTTAAGTTTATCCTTTTTATAAATTTCTTTGCCGAGTCCTTTTCTAATTGCGTTATGATGCGTTAAGACTGTATCTAATCTATGATCAAGATTTTTCTCAGAAACTAAATCCATCACTCTAATTGATCTTCTGCCAACTTTATCTTCATATGCTGGACCTATTCCTCTTCTGGTAGTTCCAATCTTTGCTTTTCCTGCCGCATCTTCTCTAATTTCATCCATTTCCCTATGAAACGGTAGAATTAAGTTTGCAGCTTCAGAAATGATTAAATTTTTTTGTGTTACATCAACACCTTTAGATTTAATTTCTTCAATTTCCTCAAGTAAAGCCCATGGATCAACAACAACCCCATTGCCTATGATTGATATTTTATTTTTTCTTACTATGCCAGATGGCAATAATCTTAACTTATATGTAACTCCATCAATAACCAACGTATGGCCAGCATTATGTCCACCCTGAAATCTTATAACTACATCAGCTTCACTTGATAGCCAGTCAACTATTTTTCCTTTACCTTCATCTCCCCATTGGGAACCAACAACAGCTACGTTTTTCATCTAAATTTTTTTTTAATACTTATTGTGTTTAAGTGGTTAATTGGTCCATGACCTCTTCCGTATTTCGGTCCTGTACCAATTGCATGGTTAACATACTTAATTGCCATCTC
>CEUA01073032.1_pt1 | contig 12477 bp, 12 predicted proteins | sample 361541 | NCBI WGS metagenome assembly CEUA01 (sample SAMEA2623079, study PRJEB7988) | marine metagenome | isolation source: saline water (ENVO:00002010), including
TATTATCGGTGATTGTAATATAATTTGACATTTATTATTTATGTTTTTTTAAAACTCATTATTTGATTAACATAGTCATTATAGAGCATAAATTCTGGTAGGTTCTAATTCTATTGACTTCAAATCTAAAGACCGTTAACCTAATTTTATTGTCACTCATTAAATAAATAATGAAAGTTGTTGCAACAATTGAGGCTCGTATGACATCCTCAAGACTTCCAGGTAAGCCATTACTTTTAGCTAATAATAAGTCCATGTTAGAACATCTTTCATCAAGATTAAAAACGATATCAGTAATTGATGAGATTGTGCTTGCAACTACTGTAAATATTGAAGATCAGCCTCTTGTAGATGAGGCGAAGAAAATCGATATAAGTGTTTTTAGAGGGGATGAGGATAATGTTATGCAAAGAGTAATAGGTGCTGCAGAATCTTCAGGAGCTGATGTGATTGTTGAGATAACAGGAGATTGTCCCATAATTGATCCAGCAATAGTTGAGGAATCTATTAGAATATATCTGTCTAATGATTACGACTACGTTAGCAATGCTCGAATTAGAAGCTATCCTGATGGAATGGATACTCAAGTATTTTCCCTTGAAACACTTAAAGAATCATATTCTATGACTAACTCAAAACTAGACTATGAACATGTGACCCTACATATTAGAAATAATCCTAATTTATTTAATCATTTTGACATGGTAGCTTCAGAGGATTTGTATTGGCCTGAACTTGGTTTAACATTAGATGAGCAAGATGATTATTTGCTTATAAAAAATATAATTGAGCATTTTGGTAGCTCAAATAGTAATTTTAGTTGTACCGAAATTCTTAAATATTTAAAAGAAAATCCAGAGCTAATAGAAATAAACAAAACTGTTAAAAGAAAAGGTAATAACTAATTGAACAAGTTAGGTATAGTCTCTCATGATGCCGGTGGGGCTGAAATATTAAGTCATTGGATAAGAAATAATTATTCTAAAAATGAATATATTTTTTATCTAGATGGTCCAGCTGAGAAGATTTTTAAAAATAATATAGATAATAAGCTTATTAATGAATTTGCTAATTGTGAAATTGGGAAGTTTATTGAATTATCTGATTTAATTATAACCGGCACTAGTTGGCAATCCAGTATTGAAAGAAGGTTTATAAAATCTGCAAAGTTGCATGGAAAAAAAGTAATATCAATTCTAGATCATTGGGTAAATTATAGAGAGCGGTTTATTACAGAGGGTGATTTAATACTACCAGATGAAATATGGGTATGTGATGAATACGCAAAAAAGATAGCAGAAGATAAATTTAAAAATATCAGTATAAAGCTTATCGAAAATCCTTATATCGAAAATCTTAAAAAAAATATTACAAGTTACATGAAATTAAATTCAAACTTAAAGACCGAAAATATACTTTATGTATGCGAGCCTATAAAAGATCATGCAAAAATACAATTTGGTGATGAAAATTATCATGGTTATACAGAAGAATCAGCCCTTAAATACTTTTTAAAACAAATTGACTTATTAAATATTGATTATAAAAATATAATAATTAGGCCGCATCCATCAGAGAATATTAAAAAATATAATTGGGTAATAGCTAAATTTAGTAAACTTAATATTATTATAGATAATGAAAGAAGTTTAATGGATCAAATAATGTTATCAAATACAGTCGTAGGCTGTGAGTCAATGGCTATGGTTGTTGGACTAGTTGCTAACAAAAGAGTTATTTCTTCAATACCGCCAAGTGGAAGAGAATGTTCTCTCCCCCACAAGTCAATAGAACACTTAAAGGAAATTCTATGAAACCATATAAGTGTCTTATTGTAGGTTTAGGAGATATTGGTCTTAAATATGATCTCGACCTTTCAAAACGTTTTGTCCATACCCACGCGAGAGCTATATCGATTCATCCAGATTTTGAATTAATTGGAGCTGTGGATATTAATAAAAAGAATAGAGACGAATTTAAAAAGAACTATAGAAAACCAGTTTTTGCAAATTTTAATGATGCTAGTACTGAATTAAATCCAGATTTAATAATAATTTCTTCTCCGACAAAAACTCATAAAGATGTATTAGAAGAAATCTTAAAGAAAGTGAAACCTTTAGCTATTTTATGTGAGAAACCATTAGATATTGATATTGAAAAAGCTCGAAAGATTGTAAATGAATGTTATAAGAATAATATCAAACTGTATGTAAATTATATAAGAAGGTCTGATCCCGGTTCTATAAAAGTCAAAGAAATGCTGAAAAAAGAAATATTTAAAAAACCTTATAAAGGCATTGTATGGTACTCAAAAGGATTAAAAAATAATGGAAGTCATTTTATAAATCTTCTTGAATATTGGTTTGGACAACATATTGATATAAAAAATATCTCAAAAGGTAAGCAATATAAAAAAATCAATGACTGTGATTATGATTTTACGATTACATTTAAAAATGCTGAAATATTTTTTTGTGCATCAATAGAAGAATCATCTACATATAACTCTATAGAAATTATGTCACCAACTGGCCGTCTTCTATACGAAAATGGTGGAGAGGAAATATTTTTTCAAAAGGTGAATTCACCAAAAAATAATTATTTGGAAAAAGAAAAAACATTCATACAAACAAACATGAATAAATATCAATATAATGTTTTAAATAATTTGAGTGCTTCAATTAAAGGTAAGTCATCATTTATTAGTATGGGAAATGATGCTCTTCAAACCCTAGAGATAGTTAATATGATTGAAAATGGAGAAATAAATTGAGTAAGAAAGATTTGGCAATATTAGGTGGAGATGCAGTAATTAATAATGATTTTCAAAAATATAATCCTATCGGCATTGAAGAGCTTAATGCTGCTAAAGATGTAATCAAGACTGGTGTTTTATCTCAATTTATTGGAGCGGATGATCCAGATTTTTACGGAGGCCCAAAAGTTAAAGAATTTGAAAAAATGTGTTGCGATTATTTTGATGTTAAACATGCTATTACAGTTAATTCTTGGACATCTGGTCTAATAGCAGCTGTAGGAGCCTTAGACATAGAGCCTGGAGATGAAATTATTGTCCCTACATGGACAATGTGTGCATCGGCAACTGCAATTCTTCATTGGAATGCTATTCCGGTTTTTGCTGATATTGAAGAAGAAACTTTTAATATTGATCCAAAATCTGTTCTTAAAAATATATCTAGCAGAACAAAAGCAATAATGTCAGTTGACATATTTGGTCATTCAGCTGACATGGTTGAGTTAAGAAAAATTGCAAATGAGCATGGATTAAAAATTATCTCTGATACAGCACAAGCCCCAGGTTCATATAATAATGGTCAATATTCCAGCACTGATGCCGACATTGGTGGATTTAGTCTTAATTATCATAAACATATACATACTGGTGAAGGTGGCATCTTAATTACAAATAATTCTAATTTAGCTAAAAGAATGCAATTAATAAGGAATCATGCTGAAGCTGCTGTGGAGGGTATGGGTGAAGAAAATATTTCAAATTTAATTGGCTATAACTTTAGACTTGGTGAAATTGAATGCGCTATAGGTATTGAACAATTGAAAAAACTAGATAAATTTGTTCAATCTAGACAAAAAGCTGCTGAGAGACTAACAAATGGTTTGAAGGGACTTAAAGGACTTAGGACTCCGATAATAAAAACTGGATGCACGCATGTGTACTATGTCTATCCTATTCTTTTAAATATAGATGAACTCAAAGTTCCAAGAAAGAAGATTGCTGCAGCATTAAGAGCAGAAGGTGTTGATGGTCTTATGGAAGGTTATGCAAATATACATATGCTTCCAATGTATCAGAAAAAAATAGCATATGGATCTAATGGATTTCCGTGGAATTCTGATATTTGTTCTAGAGAAATTAATTACCACAAAGGAATATGTCCAACAGCCGAAAAACTCCATGATGAGAGTTTCCTTGGATATGAGATGTGTCTACATGAGTTAAGTGATAACGATGTTGATCTAATGCTAGAAGCATTTCATAAAGTTTGGAAAAATCTTGATAAATTATAAAAGTTAAGAATGAAAAAAATAAATTTTGAGGATATACAAGAATATTCTGATCTTCCAGAAAAAATATTAAATTCTTCTAATGAACACATTAAATATAAAACAGAACAAGAAGTTCTTAGAGAATTTAATACGGAAAAATGGTCACTCATTCTAAATGATATAGCCTCTGACAAAAACATTAACCTTCATGAAATAGATCAAAAAATGGAGGCTTTTGATGTCATGTCTCCCTTTTTTTACAAAGGTGATTTTTATCTTGCTAGTGGTAAAGAGGTTTTTAACATGCATCTTGAGATTTTTGATAAAGTCATCTCTAAGTATATAAATGAACATACTGCATTAGTTGAGTTAGGAGCCGGCTATGGTTCAAAAATTTTAAATCTATCAAATAAAAAAAAGTTTCATAATGTTCAGCTTTTTGCAGCTGAGTTTACAGAGAATGGCTGTAATGCAATTAAACAACTATCTGCAAGAATGAATAAAGAAGTACAAGTTGGTTATTGTGATTTAAAAAAACATATTATAAAAGAAATATCGATTCCTAAAAACAGCGTTATTTATACATCTTATGCGCTTCACTATGTTCAAAAACTTTCTGATTCATTTATTGATTTTATTTTAAGTTTTGAACCAAAAATAGTTATTAATTTTGAGCCATGCTTTGAAGCTCATGATGACTATAGTTATGGAAAATTATGTAAAAGATATATAGAACTAAATGACTATAACATCGATATGATTACTGTTCTAAATAATGCATCTAAAAAAGGTTTAATTGACATGAAAGTTGAAAAAAATGTAATTGGAGGCAATCCATTTCTTCCGATCTCAATAATAGAATGGAATTCAACAAAAAAAACTAGAGAAAAAATTGAAAAATAAACAATACGATATTGTTTTTATTGGAGCAGGAGTTATTTCTATATTGGAGGCAGTTTATCAAAGCAAATTAGGAAATAGTGTTCTCATAGTTGAAAAAGATGATGATGTTGGAGGTGCATGGAGGCCGATTGATATCTTTGGGTTCAAAAATATTGAAAATGCGATTCACTATTTTCTTCATGATGATGTTGCTCCAAATTTCATGGTAAAAAATTTGAATTGGCAATTAATTCAAACAAAAAACAAACAAAGACTACTTAAAATAAAGTTTATTGATAAATATATAAAATTTCCCTTTCATAATAGAATTGGGAGATTTTTAAGCTACCTAATTGATCCTGTTTTTCGTAAAAAAGATAAAAATATTTTTGTTAAAACATTAGATCTTATAAAAAAAATATATCAAGAGAGTGGGCAAACTTCATATTATATTAAAGGAGGTGCTGTTGAAATGATAAAAACAATAAAAGAGCTTTTAAAAAAATCTTCTGTAAGAATTGAATTAAATACAGATATTCGATCTATTGAGATAAATGACATAGATAAAATCATAAATCTTAAATCTACTAAACAGTCATTTACATGCTCCAAACTAGTTTTATCACATGGATCAAGATTACCAAAAATAAAATCAAATAAAAAAGAATACTCGCCAGTCGAAAAGTTCCATCCTAGACCAGCAGTTCATTTGCTTGTAGAGGATAATATGAATACAAAAATAGATCAGTGGATTTTTAGCAATAACGAGATTATCAAGTATGTGCATGATCTCACTAAATTCATAGATAAAAAAAATAGACAACCTAATACCAAAGTTTTAGTTTTTGCGCTTCATCCGCATATACAAAAATCATCAGATATATACTCAATCCTTCACAATGAAATTCTAAAAGCAGGAATAGTTGGAAAGAAATCTTCTCTTAAAGACTTTCATTGGACAGATGTATTTTTACCTACGCTCTATGATAAAGACCTAGACCATATTCAACATGAGTTTTCTCCTTGTATCTCTTTTCTAAAGACAGAAAACTTCGCAAGAGGTATAGGTTATCAGGCAAAAAAATGGTCTTCTAAAATAAAAGTTTGATATAGATATTATTTGATTTGGTAGTCTTGAATAAATTCAGAAGCGATAAACGATCCAAAACCCTCCTTAAAATGAGATATTGATATCTCTTTAGGTGATGGAGTTGGCATGTCACTATGAAAATATTTTCTACCAATTTTATAAAATTTTATATTTCTTTTTTTTAACTCTTCAATCGCAGTGTGTTGAGCAATATGTCCAATCGGCTTGTCAAATAAGTCTCTATTGTATGCACCGACATCATATCTAGCTTCATGTAAGCTAAATGTTATTAAGGCAGCGCCAATCATTTCGTCACATTCTTTATGAATAGATACTAGTATGGCACAACCATCTAATATATCTTGATATTGAATTTCCCATGTTTTTTCTGACCTAGTAACTCTACCTGATGCAAACTTATGAAGATCCATAAATTCTTTCCATATATTACTATCAATTGAAGAATCATGTACTCTTACATTCCAAATCTTTTTTGATTTATTTATAAGCGGTTTATAACTTTTCCTATAATTCGATTTTATTGATTCAAAATCCTTAGAAAGATCAACATAGATATTATATTGAGCTCTGGATAAAGCTCCTGCAGTCAAACACATCAAATGCCAATCATTCACATAGGAATGATCAAGAAAAGGAGTCAATGAGGTCCAATTTTTTTGATCAAAAGTTTCACATAATTTATTTACTAAATTAAAGCAATTGGATTGAATTTTTTTAATTATTTTTGATGAGCAATTAGGTATAAGAACTGGAGGTAAAATATGAGAACATTGGCTTGACAAATATTTTGAATTTGAATTTTGGCACACAGTTAATGGCCATAAGCCAATTGGTTTATTATTTATTAATAATATTAAAGAAGTATCAAATAGATCTTCATAATTATCTTTATTAAATTCATTTAATAAATCAATTCTCGAAGAAAGATATTCAGTTGATTGATATTCAAGAAGATTAAAAGTTTCCTGCCATAGTGTCTTATCATCTTCTCTTCGAACAAACTCTATCTCAGATTCAGAGAGAATATTAAGGACATCATTCTCAAAAGATTTCATATGTTTATTACTTGATTATATCTTTTTCAATTAATGGACTGCCTCTTTCAAGATCTCTACTTGCATTTAATCCTATAATATCATCATATTTTTTTGGTGGAAGCCCGTATCCAGGTCTAATCCTTCTTATGTTGTTATTCGTAAATTTTTCTCCTTTTTTAATATCCTCAACTACATAAATTGATCTTCTAAATATAATGTTAGATTCTTCTGCTTTTTTCATCTTAAAACTACCCTCACCTATTGCCTCATAAGCCATCGATATGCTGGAACATAAATCTTTAAGTTCATGTGGTTCCATTGAAAACTCGGCATCAGGACCTCCCTCAGACCTATCAAAAGTAAAATGTTTTTCTATAACTTTTGCTCCAAGGGCTATTGACAAAATAGCACTCGTATTTCCTAATGTATGATCAGAGAGGCCAACCTCACACTGAAACTTTTTCTTTAATAAAGTGATTGTATCTAAGTTAATCTCCTCAACTGGAGTTGGATATCCACTTACGCAATGCAAAAGAATAAAATCTCCAGAACCATGTTCTTGAATTACATCTATCGCTTCTTTAATTTCTTTTTCATTTGCCATTCCTGTGGATAGAATCATTGGTTTCTTTGTTTCAGCAATATACTTGATTAAAGGTAAGTCTGTAAGTTCAAAAGAAGCAACCTTGTAAAATGGGCAGTTTAATGATTCAAGCAGATCAACTGCTGACTCATCAAAAGGAGTGCTTATAATTGTTATTCCAATATTATTTGCATACTCAAATAATTCTTTTTGCCACTCAAAGGGGGTTTGAGCCCAATCATATAAATCCCAAAGATTATATCCTTCCCATAATCCAGTAGTAATTCGAAAATCTTTCTTGTCACACTTTATAGTCATTGTGTCTGGAGTATAAGTTTGAATTTTTACGCAATCTGCTCCATTTTCTTTAGCAGCTTTTATTAATTCTTTTGCTCTATCTAATGACCCATTATGATTTCCTGAAATCTCAGCAATAATGTATGGTCTGTCTAAGTCATTTAGCATGATTAATCTTTATATTATAATTTGGCGCTTAATTATACATTGGATGAGTCTTCATTACCTCCTTGTAAATATTTTTGATATCTCCTGGAGTGCATATATCCTTTAATTTTCTAAACTTATGAATTGATTGATTGTTTTCTTCTTTCTTTCTTTCATTCAAATCTCCTTTGATCTGATAATAAAATAATCTTGGATCATCTTTACCGCCAAATACAAAATCAAATATTTCTTTTGATCTTTCAAGATGCCAGTCACTTGTAATTACATGCATTTCATCAATTTTTATATTTAATTTTTTTAGAGTAATTTTTAAAAATACTGCTTCTCCAACAGTATCTTTCGCTTGAGATATTTCAATTATATTTTTTTCATCAACATTTAAAATATTTGAGGCATATTTTGACATTATCTTGCACATAGGTTCATGCAAATGTTTGTCATACTGCCAGCCAGTAGTTACAAAAAAATTTGCATTGATATCTTTATAAACTTTACTAGTTTTTTTTATTCTTTTTAATGCATCAAATGACAAACTTAGGTCTCTATGGATTTGGTGTGATAAACATAAGCAAAGTTTCTTTAGGTTATTCTTTTTCACTATTAAAAATCTTCAAAAAATACTTTTTATTATCAATCTCGAAATATGCTGGCCACTCTTCATTATTGCATGTTCTTAATAAATTAAATTGGGAAGCGATTGATTTATTAATATCTAGTTTACTATCTGATTTATTTCTTTTTCTATAAGTGGAATCTTTACCATTTTGAATTTCATAATTGATGCTTGATGATGAGTTTAAATATATATCAATAAGACTAAATGTAGCTTTAGCTTGTTTAGATCTGAGTTCCTCATATAACTCAGTACCATCTAATCTTATATTTTCCTTTAAAGCTATTCTTCCGGTATCAACTGGGAAATCTAGCTCAATCAAACAAACCTCAATATCATTTTTACCTTCTATTACTTGCCAAAATAATGGCGCAAACCCTCTACCCTCTGGTAATGAACTTTCATGTACTACAAAGTACTTACATGATTCATGAATTTCTTCTTTTGATAAAATCTTGGTATAACCTAGGACAAAACATATTTCAAAATCTTTTGTTTCATTTGGGTTATTAAAGATTTTTAATTCTGGATCAAGATTGATAGATTTTAAGTATTCAGTAGCAAATGATCTAATCCAGTCATTTGAATCATCAATTAAAATGCAGAAATTATTCTTCATTTTTGCTAATTTTTTTTATAGTAATGCTTGCTTCTATTTGATCTTCGTTATACTTTGCATTTTTAAACTCAATTTTACAATCCTCAATGTCTATGTATGATTGAGGATAAATTGAGCTATCAAGCATACGAATCTTATCAAATATTTTATTTAATGGTTCATTAAATTTAATTGAGTTATCAGTAATTCTTGAGAATTTTACCACTTCACCATCTTGCTCAATAGGTTCGATATCTTTTTTGAGAAGTTCACAAATTTGATCAGCAATTGCTTTGTAAATTCTGATTAATATTTGATCTAGACTTCCTTTTAAACTTACTTTGGTTCGAATATATATAGGCCCTGTATCCAATCCTTCTTCCATTAATAAAGAACATACTTCTGTATTTTGATGCCCTCTCTTGATCATGTTTTGTATCGGTGATCCCCCTCTGCCATATGGCAATGGAGAAGAGTGAAAACAAATACAATTAAAATTATTAACTATTTTTTTTGGGACAATATATGACCAATGAGGAAACATTATAAAATCTGGATTTATTTGAAGTGCTTTTTTATAAGTTAACTCTTTTCTGTCTCTAATAATTAAAGAATTTTTATTAATAATTCTTTTCTTTTTTAATACCTCTTCTAAGAGGGTATTTTGAATGCAGTATAAGATTTTCATCTTATTATTCTTCTGGCAACCTCAAAAGCTTCTGCATAATTCATGCCAGATTCAGATCCTCTATATTGAGCTAAGGATTTAATTTTTTCATATGATCTAGAATGAGGATTTTCCCGCATTTCCATATCATAATATTTTAAAGCACTAATTTTATCTTCAATATATGCATCAATATTGATATATAAATTTGGTTCAAACTTCTTTTCAAGCTGCTTCACAGTGTAATCTGTAGATGAGGCAACTTCATAAAAACGAATTTCTTCATAACTTTCTTTTGGTTCTGGTCTATAAGCAGTCATGGTTGCTGATGCCGCTATTCTGTGGTCAATATTTAAATCAGTTGGTGAATGAACATATATTATATTTGGGTAGAAAGCGTCTTTAAATGATTCAATAAATTTAATGACATCTATTAAAGGTATGCTATCGATCTTATTGTCTGGGAAATCACCGGCACCAATCCATGATGCTCCCAATGAGCTAATTGCTTTTTCTGCTGCGATATTTCTTTTTTCTAAATCATCATCATTTGAATTATCTCTTGAATTAACACCATTAGTTAAAGTGATAATCCCAACATCATCTCCTTCTTTAACATGTCTACATATGGCGCCCCCACATCCAATAGTTTCGTCATCAGGATGTGATGCAATTACTAATACCTTATTACTCATTAATTTAACCTCGCAAATCCGTCATGACTTATTGGGCCATCAAGAAGATCATTTATATCTTTTCCATTTTCGCATTCTTCAATGACTTTAAGTAATGGATCAAGCTCAGATATATAATTATCTACTAAGTCCTTTGTATGATTAATACAAACATAAATAGTATTAGCAGCTATAAAATTTTTCTTGAGCATTTCTTGCGTAATAAAGGTCTTATATGCTTGATGGCTTTTGCTTTGAAAAGTAAAGCTAGGAAGTGCTGATATTCCTGAAATATTAATATCAAGATTGTATCTAGAAAATAATTTCTGCCATTCGTCTTTTATATATTTACCTGTTTTGGATATATATTCCCAAGATTTAATATCTTCCATTATCTCTAAAGTTTTGATTGCGGCGGCTGGGCCTATTCTTTCTGTCCAAAATGTACTGCTCATAAAACTGTTTTGAGCTGCTTCCATAACTTCTTTTCTACCAACTATTGAAGTAACGCCATATCCATTTCCTAATGCTTTTCCAAACATAGCAATATCTGGATCAATATTAAAATTCTTATGAATGCCTCCAAAAGATTCCCTAAAGCCAGAAGTACACTCATCAAATATTAATACTATGCCCTTTTTTGAAGATAATTCTCTGACTTTTTCAAGAAAATTGTTCTCAGGTCCTTTATTCCTTATTACTTCCATTTTGATTACGCCAATATCATGTGCGTCAACAATTTTTTCTAGTTCTTCATAATCATTATATTTAAAAGGAAAAACAGTACCTTCAAGACTTTTTGGAACACCATTTGTTTCGAGTCCTGATAGTAAATGTTCATTCAGCCCATCCTTTGATTGAATATTTGCAGCCAAATACCAATCATGCCAGCCATGATAGCCGCATATTGCAACATTATCTTTACCGGAGGCTGCTCTAGCTATTCTTATTGCAATTGCATTTGCTTCGCCGCCAGTTCTTGCAAGTCTTACCATGTCTGACCATGGATTTATCTCTATTAATCTTTCTGCTAGATAAACCTCTTCGGGGCAATTTAATGTAGACATATTTCCTTTTTTTATAACTTCATCGACAGCTTTATCTACCTCTTCGTGACCATATCCTAGAATGTTTGTACCAATTCCCATTATAGACATATCTACATATTCAGTTCCGTCCATATCCCAAACTTTACACCCTTTTGCTTTACTGAAATATGAAGGCCATATTTCAGGCAAAAACATCTCAGGCCTTTTTGAAAGAAGCATATTACCACCTGGAATAATCTCTTTGGCTCTTTTGTATAATTTAGGTCCTTTCTTCATTGTCAATCCTTGATTCCGAATTATATTCTCATTCTCAGCAATAAAGCCATCGCTGTGATGAAATATTAAAGCATCCTCCCAATCAAAATATATATTTGGATGAAAATTATTAAAAATTTTTTCAATAACCTTTAAATCTTTCGATTCATCTAAAGTCCATCTTATTCCTGAAATATCTTCTTTGTAAAACAGATTAAACTGTTTCTTTTCATTTCTTCTAATAAAAGGTGTTACGTGCTCAAGATCAAACTTATCTTTTGATTTCATATAAGCTTTTTTAAGTGAACTAAATGCAATTACTTCGACATCTAATCCATCAGGAAAGGTTGGTGGATTTATATTAGATGCATAAGTTACATTATTAGATATAAATTTTTCTATTAAAGAATCAACTACCTTAGGATCTACTAGTGGACAATCACCAGTGATCCTAACAATTATATCAGCCTCGTATTTTTTAGCGACGTTATAAAACCTTTCCAAAACATTGTCTTCA
>CEUA01199304.1_pt1 | contig 12449 bp, 11 predicted proteins | sample 361541 | NCBI WGS metagenome assembly CEUA01 (sample SAMEA2623079, study PRJEB7988) | marine metagenome | isolation source: saline water (ENVO:00002010), including
TTTGTTCTACTTGTTATTGGTTGACCAAAAGTTGAATGTGATAAAAAAGCTACTTTTGGATCAAATCCAAAAAGTCTAACAACTCTAGAAGAAGAAATTGCAATTTCAGCCAATTCATTTGATGAAGGATATTCATTTACAGTGGTATCAGCAATAAATACAGTAGTTCCTTTGTTAACTACCATATTTAATCCAAACATTATTTCACCTGGTCTAGGATCTACAACTTTTTTAATTTTTTGAAGTGATTGAGTATATCTTCTTGTATTTCCTGTTACCATTGCATCTGCGTCACCACATGAAACCATGCAAGCTCCCCAAATTACTCTATCATTTCTAACCATTCTATCACAATCTCTTTCAAGCAAACCTTGACTTCTATATAGTTTTTTAAATAAATAATTTGAATATTTTTCTCTCTTTCCTTTTCTAGTTGAATTAACAATTTCTATATCGAAATTTTCGCTATAACCTATTTCCCTCAATCTATCCTTAACAACTTTTTCTTTTGCAACAATTATTGGAATACCTAAACCACTATTTTTAAAAGCAATTGCAGCTTTAAGAGTATTCTCATCTTCTCCATCAACAAATACAACTTTTTTTTGATTTTTTTTAATTTGCGAATTAATTCCTTGCATTATAGTAACAGAAGGATCTAATCTTTGTTTCAATTGTTCAGAATAAATTTCAAAATTTTCAATTTTTTTTCTTGCTACACCACTTTTTATAGCTGCCTTAGCAACAGCAACTGGAATTACACTAATTAATCTTGGATCAAATGTTGATGGTATTATATATTCTTTTCCATATTTTGGTCTCTCTCCCCCCATAGCAGCAGCAACTTCATCCGGAACCCTTTCTCTTGCCAATGTTGCTATAGCTTTAGATGCTGCCACTTTCATCTCTTCATTTATAGTTTTTGCTCTTACATCAAGAGCACCTCTGAATATATAAGGAAATCCTATTAGGTTATTCACTTGATTTGGATAATCGGATCTACCCGTTGCAATTATCGCGTCTTTTCTAACTTCTTCAATTTCTTCTGGGGTTATTTCAGGATCCGGATTAGCACATGCAAATATAATTGGATTTTTTGCCATTTTTTTTACCATATCTTTTTTTAAAGCACCGGCAGAAGATAATCCCAAAAATACATCTGCCCCTTTTATTGCATCATTTAAAGTTCTATCCTTAGTATCTATTGCCTGTGATGATTTCCATTTATTAAGATTTTTTCTTCCTTTGTAAATAACACCTTTTCTATCCAGCATTGTAATGTTTTTCCCAGGAACTCCAGAATTTTTAAATAAATTTGAGCAAGCCATTGCAGATGCTCCCGCACCATTAACTACTACTTTAATTTTTTTTATATTTTTTTTTGCAATATCAATTGCATTAATTAATGCTGCATAAGTTATTATAGCTGTACCATGCTGATCATCATGAAAAACAGGTATATCAAGTAATTTTTTTAATTTTTCTTCTATTATAAAACAATCTGGTGCGGCTATATCCTCCAAATTTATTCCTCCAAAACTTTTTGCAAAATTTTTGATCGATGAAATAATTTCTTCAGGATCTTCAGAATCGATTTCAAGATCTATTGAATCTATATCTGCAAATCTTTTGAATAAAATTGCTTTACCTTCCATTACTGGTTTGGAAGCTACAGCTCCAAGGTTTCCTAATCCCAATATAGCAGTACCATTACTAATTACTGCGACTAAATTGCCTTTCGTTGTATAATCATATGCTAAATCCGGATCCTCAGCTATTGCTTTCACTGGAGCTGCAACACCCGGTGAATATGCAAGGGCCAAGTCTCTTTTGGTAGTCATGGGTTTAGAAGAGATAATTTCTATTTTTCCAGATTTTTCATTAGTGTGAAAATCAAGAGCTTCTTTATCAGAATAATGTTCGATTTTACTTTTTTTCATTTTGGCTAATTAGATATACAAATAGAGCTAAATTAAGACTAATATGATTTATGAACATAATTAAGTCAACAAGTACATTCAGTATTTTTGTTCTTATTAGTAGAGTGCTTGGATATGTAAGAGACTTTTTTATAGCAATATATTTAGGTTCTGGACCAATAGCAGATGCATTTTTTGTAGCCTTTAGAATACCAAATACTTTTAGGAGGTTATTTTCCGAAGGAACATTTAATGCTGCTTTTGTACCCTCTTATTCATCTGAGTTAGTAACAAGTAAATTAAAAGCTAAAAATTTTGCAAATACTGTATTCAATCTTTTATTAGTCGGTTTGATTTTAACCACTCTAATCATAGAAATCTTTATGCCCAGTTTTATAAAAATAATTGCTCCTGGGTTTATTGAAGATTCTGAAAAATTTAAATTAGCAATTAATTTAACGCGAATTACATTTCCATTTTTGCTTTTTATAAGTATAGCTTCCTTTTTCTCAGCAATTTTAAATTCTCATAATAAATTTGCAGCTGCAGCTGCGGCACCAATAATATTAAATATTTTGTTAATTATTTGCCTAATTTTTGCAAATTATCTAAATGATCAATTAGTTTATTATCTTTCATACTCAGTAACTATAGCCGGAATAATTCAATTATTGTTTTTACTTTACTTTGTATATAAATTTTATAAGCCAAGATTTAATTTTATTTTTAAAGCAAATAAAAAAGTAAAATTATTTTTTAAAAAACTTTTACCCAGTATTTTTTCATCAGGCGTAACACAAATAAATATTTTAATTGGAACAATAATAGCCTCGTTTCAAGCAAGTGCAGTTTCTTATCTATATTATGCTGACAGAATTTATCAAATTAATCTTGCTATAGCAGGTATTGCTATAGGAACTGTAATACTTCCAAATTTAAGCAAACATATTAAGAATAAAAATAAAATAAAAACTTTTGAAATACAAAATAAAGCCCTAGAACTTAGTTTATTTTTAAGTTTGCCTGCTACATTTGCTCTTCTTGTTGCATCAAAAGAAATAACTTCTTCACTATTTGGTTATGGGTCATTTGATATAATAAGTGTTGAGAATTCTGCTAAAGCTTTATTTTTTTTCGCATTAGGCTTACCAGCATTTTCATTAATAAAAATATTTTCTAGTTTTTTATTTGCAAGAAATGATACAAGTACTCCATTCAAACTTTCTTTAATATCAGTTATATTAAATATTTTAATAAGTGTAGTTTTTTTTCAAAAAATTGGTTTTATAATTATTCCTATTGCCACTACCATTTCATCATGGTGTAACGCTATTCTATTAATATTAATTGTGATAAAAAATAAATTTTTTTATTTTACTTATAATTTCTTTTCAAAAATGTTTTTTATTTTGATATCAAATATAATATCAATATCTATATTTTATTATTTAATAGTCTTATTTAAAAATAACCTATCCTATGATAGTGAATACAAGTTTTTATTAATAGTTTTTTTAGCCATTTTCACTTTTTGTTTGTACATATTTGTTTCAATTATGACTAAGGCCTTTAAAATTTCAGATATTAAACTAAAATACTAATCATATGGGAAAAAAAATATTTTCGGGAGTTCAACCAACTGGAAATTTACATCTTGGCAATTATATTGGTGCAATAAAAAATTTTGTAGATCTTCAAAATCAAGAAGAAAACGAATGTGTATATTGTGTTGTTGATTTACACGCAATAACATTTAAGCAAGATCCCAAAATATTAAAAAATAGTATAAGAGAAACTACTTCTGCTTTTTTAGCAAGTGGAATTGATCCAAAAAAAAGTATTATATTTAATCAATCGTTAGTGCCAGCTCATTCCGAAGGATCTTGGATTTTGGGATGTGTAGCTCGAATGGGATGGTTGAATAGGATGACTCAATTCAAAGAAAAGGCAGGTAGAGATAAAGAGAAAGCAAGCATAGGTCTTTACATCTATCCAATTTTAATGACTGCAGATATTTTGTTATATGATGCTACACATGTTCCAGTTGGTGAAGATCAAAAACAACATTTAGAGTTATCAAGGGATATTGCAGAAAAATTTAATTTAGATTTTAATGCTCCAAATTTTCTTAAAGTTCCAGAACCATTAATACAAAAAAATTTTTCAAGAATAATGAGTTTAAAAGATGGATCTAAAAAAATGAGTAAGTCTGATCCATCAGATTTAAGTAGAATTAATTTAACTGATAATAAAGATCAAATTATTAATAAAATTAAAAAAGCTAAAACTGATAATGATAAACTTCCGAATGATGACAAAAATTTAAACTCTAGGCCAGAAGTTGAAAATCTTTTAGGAATATATTCAAGTCTAAGTGAACAGAGTTTAAAAAATACAATAAACGAATTTAGTGGAAAAAATTTTTCACAATTTAAAGAAAAACTAGCAGATGTTGTTGTTGAAAAAATTTCCCCAATTTCTGATGAAATTAATAAATTACAAAAGGACAACAGTTATATTGATAACGTTCTAAAAGAGGGTGCCAAAAAGGCAAATTCAATTGCTGCAAAAAAAGTTGAAGAAATGAAAAAAATTGTAGGATTTTAATATATAAAATATTTTAATTTGAGAATAAAGTTGTTATATTAATAAAATGTTTGTACAAACTCAAAAAACTCCAAATCCAAATTCTTTAAAATTTTTACCAGGAAAAATAGTTTCTAAAGATGGACCATATGAAATTTTAACAAAAGAAGAGACTAACAATCATCTTATTAGAAACATTCTTTCAATAAACGGAGTAATTGGGATTTTTCTAGGAGAAGATTTTTTATCAGTTAATAAATCAGATAAAGAAAGTTGGGAAGATATTCAGCATATAGTTATTTCACATATAAATGAATACTATAATGAGGGTAATGAATTTATTATTGGTAAAACTCCCTTAAGTAATGAAAATGAAAATCTTGGAGAAATTGAAAAAAAAATTATAAATATTTTAGAAACAAAAGTAAGACCGGCAGTTGCAAGGGATGGAGGAGATATAAAATTTAAAAAATTTGAAGATGGAAAAGTTACAGTTGAGTTACAAGGAAGTTGTTCCGGATGTCCTTCTTCAACCCTTACTTTAAAACAAGGTGTTCAAAACTTACTGTGTCACTATATACCTGAGGTAAAAGAAGTTTTATCTCTATAAAATTTAGATAATTAATCTATAATGGGTAAGTTAAAGATTCTTTTAAATGATTAAAAAATTTAAAAATTTAAAATTAAAAAAACCTAGACACTTTAAAATTAAGGATGAATATAAAAGTTTTTATAAATTATTCTTTATAAGTCTAATAGTAATTCCATCGTTTTTTGTTTTACCGGATACAGTAAATTTATTAAATAAAATATTTACTCCAAATAAAATAATAATAAATGCATCTAAACAAATTTTTGATGAAACCTTAATAAAGAAAAAAAATAAAAAAGTAACTGATCAAATAGAAAAAGATTTTGTTAAAAAAGATGATGCTATTTATAGTGATGATATTGGAGTTTATCCAAAAGATAAAAATGTAACAGATCCCCCAAGATTAAGCGCATCAACAATTGAGGAAATATTTAATCAGACAAAATATGATTTAAAAAAGGTTAAAGAAACAAAACTTGTAAATGTTGGAAACGAAATTCCAATGCTTCCAAAGGAGTTAAAAAATATTGCTAGTGTAAAAAAAAGAAAAGAATTATTTATAAAGATTGTCTTACCATTAATAGCAGAAGAAAATAACAGAATTAAATTTGATAGAAAAAAACTTTTTGTTATTTTAAATAAAAGCAATAACACAGAATTAGAAAAACAATGGCTAAAAACAAAATTTAAACAATATAGTGTTAGAAATAATGATCTATCCACTTTAAAAATTAGGATGGATGAAATTCCTGTATCTTTAGCTATAGCACAGGCAGCAAAAGAAACTGGATGGGGAACATCTAGATTTGCACAAGAAGGAAACGCTTTATTTGGTCAATGGACATGGTCAGGAGATGGAATTAGACCAGCTGCAGTTGATAAGAATGCAAAACATAAAGTTGCAAGGTTCACAGTTTTAAAAGCTTCTGTTAAAGCTTATCAAAGAAATTTAAATACTCATCCAAGCTATGGAGAATTTAGAAAAGAAAGAGCAATCCAAAGAGATAATGATGGTAAGTTAAACAGCTTAGAACTTGTTAAATTTCTTGATAAATATGCCGAAACTGGAATTGAATATACTATAGTCTTAAAAAAAATTATTAAACAAAATTCACTTAGAGATTATGATGATGTTGAAATTCTTCCAACAAGCTTAAAGCTTAAAAGTTTAATTTAATTTTTTGAAAATTGAATTCCAAGCCATCTCCAACCTTCAATATCATTCATAGAACAATTAATTCTACCTCTTCTATTTTTGAATTTTTCTCTAAAAAATATATTTAATTTATTATTTTCTAATTTTATATTTGTTTTTTCCCAATCATCACCTTCATTTGAATAACAAGATATTTTATCTAAATTTTTTTGTTCATTAAAAAATTCAATATACATTTTTGGAGGATTATTTAATTCATCTATTAATTTTTCTTCAGGTACAATAGTTTTATACTGCAAAGGCAAGAATTTAATTAATCTTTCAAATCTACTAAGATCACCATATTTTTCATTTATTGGAAATCTTGGTAATTCATACTTATCTTTATTTAGATCAATAACTCCAGAGTGTTGTCCAAAAGCGTACTTAAATTTTTTTGATATATATTTTTTTTGTTCTAGAGAATATTCTCCAAAAGGATAAGAAAAAAATATTGGATTGTAATCAATATTTTTTTTAAAAATATCAATGGATTTGTCTATATCTTTTTTAAATTTTTCAAAATTATAACCAATTAGATATTCATGCGAATGAGAGTGATTTCCTAAAAATGCAAATTCTTCTTTTTCAACCTCTTTCAGCTGATCCCATGTCATATATCCATGTTTTCCTATAGCTTCTGTAGAAACAAATAACAAAAAAGGAATTTTATTTTTTTTCATATATGGCCATGCGTTTTCGTAAAAAGAAGTAAATGCGTCATCAATTGTAATTAAAATTTTTTTTTCATTTTTCATTTCTTTAAAGTCACTTTCAAATTTAGATGGATTGTAGAATTTAAGTTTATTATCTTTAATCAATTCAATTTGACTTTTAAAAACATTCATATGAATATTTGTTGATGGGTATTTATTTTCATTAAATCTATGATACATTAATGAGAGAATTCCCTGTTCATTATGATAATATTTTTTATTTACAGTTTCAGCATAAGCATTTAAAAAAAATGTATAAAATATGAAAAATCTTATAATAGACGCAGCCAATGAAAAAATTATTTTTTCAATCATTACAAAAGAACAATCATATACTACCAGCCACATAAACAGTAGTGAAAATTTTGATAAGTTTATGATTCTTCTTTTAGAGTTTTTAAAAAAAAATAAATTAAATTTAAGCGATATTAATAATATATTTATTAATCAAGGACCGGGTAAATTTTCTAGCCTAAGAGTTTCCATATCAATAGCTAAGGCCATTTCTCTTGCAAATAAAATTAATCTTTATGGTTTTAAATCTAAAGATATAGAAAAAGATAAATACACAAAAATAATGGATTTATATAAAAAAGGCCTACTAATTAAAGATTTGATTAAACCCCTATATTCGAGTTAAAATATATTATGTCAGAAACAATAGAACAAAAATGTAAAGATAAAGGTGTTAAGCTCACTGATCAGAGAAGAATTATTGCAAAAGTTATGAGTGAGTCCCAAGATCATCCAGACGTGGATGAGCTGTATACTCGAGTTTCAAAACTTGATACTAAAATTAGTATTGCAACTGTTTATAGAACAGTGAAACTTTTTGAAGAAGCTGGTATTGTAGCTAAACACGATTTTAAAGGTGGAAAAGCAAGATACGAAGAGCTTAGTGAAAGTCATCATGATCATTTAATAGATATAAAGACCGGAGAGATAATAGAATTTGTTGATGAAGAAATAGAAAAATTACAAAATAAAGTTGCAGAGAAATATGGTTATAGATTAGTCGATCATAAACTTGAATTATATGGAATAAAAAAAAAATAGTTCATGCAAAAAAAAGTTTATATAAAAACCTTTGGGTGTCAAATGAACGAATATGACTCTAATCGTATTTATGATTCAATAAAAAATATTGGATATAATAAAACTGAAGATCAATCAAATGCAGATTGTTTTATTTTAAATACTTGCCATATTAGAGATAAAGCAAAAGAAAAAGTTTACCACGAAATAGGTAGAGTAAAAAAATTATATAGGAAAAAAAATAAACCAATTATGGTTGTTGCAGGATGTGTTGCGCAAGCTGAAAATCAAGAAATGTTAAATAGAGAACCATATATTGATATTGTTATTGGACCTCAATCTTATCACAAAATTAATGAGCTTTTAAATAATCACAACAAATATAAGAGAAAAGAAGAAACCGAATTTGATTCAGTATCAAAATTTAATTATTTTGATAATCTTGAAAATAAAGATAGTAGCATATCAGCCTATCTAACAATTCAAGAAGGGTGTGATAAGTTTTGCCATTTTTGTGTTGTTCCATATACAAGAGGTCCAGAGTATTCTCGTCCATTTTATCAAATTGTAAATGAAGCAGAAAAATTAATTAAAAATGGAGCTAAAGAAATTATTTTATTAGGACAAAATGTTAATGCATATTCTTACAAAGAAAATAATAAAGAATTTAGAATATCTAATTTAATAAATCATTTAAATAAGTATCAGGAAATAAAAAGAATTAGATATACAACTTCACATCCTAAAGATATGACAGATGATTTAATAGAATGTTATTCGACATGTGAAAAACTAATGCCTTTTGTTCATCTGCCAATTCAAAGTGGTTCAGATAGAATTTTAAAGTTAATGAATAGAAAACACAATGTAGATGATTATTTAAAAATTTATAATAAGTTAAAAAAAATCAATAAAGAAATACAGTTTTCCAGCGACTTTATTATTGGTTATCCAGGCGAAACTGAAAAAGACTTTAATGAAACACTAAAATTATTAGAAAAAATTAAATTTATTAACTCATTCTCATTTATTTTTAGTCCAAGACCAGGGACAAAAGCTGCAGGATTAGAAGCCATTAGCCAAAAAGTAACAAAAGAAAGATTGATTATAATTCAAAAAAAATTATTTAATAATCAGATAGAAATAAATAAATCAATGGAAAATAAAATGGTGGAAGTTCTAGTAGAAAATAAACTTAACGATCAGAATAAATATTTTGGAAGAAATAAATTCTTATCCTCAGTTATTTTTGATGGAAATGATGATTATTTAGGAAAATTAGTTAAAATTAATATTGAAAATAGTAATCAAAATACTTTATTCGGTAAAGTAGAAGAAAATATGAGAGCAGCTTAATTTGAGTAATGTAGCTCAAAAAAAATTAAGGTCAGAATTAAAATTTGTTTATTCTGAAAATAATACATTAAATATTATATTTCAAAATAATGAACTTTTATTGGGTGTAGTTGGTGAATTTAACAACAACATAAAATATTTAGAAAAAATAACTAATACAAATATATATTCAAGAGGTAATTCCATACTTGTAAAAAGTGATGCAGAAAAAAATAATTTGGTTAAAAATGCAATTCAATTTTTAACTGAACAATTTTTAAATAATGGAACTATTGAAAAAAAAGATATAGTTTCATCTGTTAATAAATTTATGATAGATGAAAAAATAAATAATTCTGAGAAAAATATCGAATATATAATTAAAACTCCAAAAAAATCAGTAATCCCTAGATCTAAAAAACAAAAAGATTATGTTAGAGCACTTAAAGAAAGTGATATAGTAATTTCAACTGGTCCAGCTGGAACAGGAAAAACTTTTTTAGCCGTAGCCGTAGCACTTACTATGCTATTGGATAAGAAAATTGAAAGAATTATTTTATCAAGACCTGCGGTCGAAGCGGGTGAAAGACTTGGTTTTTTACCTGGTGATATGAGAGAAAAAGTAGATCCGTACTTAAGACCATTATATGACTCACTTTATGATCTATTAGATTTCGAAAAAATTCAAAAAAAAATTGAAATTGGCGATATAGAAATAGCTCCATTGGCATTTATGAGAGGTAGAACTTTAAAAAATTCTTTTGCTATTCTTGATGAAGCTCAAAATGCTACTGATACGCAGATAAAAATGTTTTTAACAAGAATTGGAGAAAATTCGAAAATTGTTATAAATGGAGATCCATCACAAATAGACCTGCCAAATAAGTCTTTATCAGGTCTTAATCATTCAAAAAAATTACTTAAAAATATTAAAGAGATTTCAGTAGTTGATTTTGATCATAAAGATGTAGTCAGGCATCCATTAGTTTCAAAAATTGTTAAGGCTTATTCGGATCAAAAAACTGATTAATGATTAAAGCAAATGTAATTTTAGATCATTATAAATGGAAAAATAAAATCAAAAATCCAAGCAATTACTTTAAAAATAAGCTTAAAAAATTATCTAAAATTCATTATTTTAAAAAAAAAAAACAAGAATTTTCTATTCTTTTGACCAACAATAAAAAAATGAAGTCTTTGAATTTAAAATTTAGAAAACAAAACAAAGCAACAGATGTATTGTCATTTCCGTCAAAAAACTTCATTAAAAAAGATTTATATATTGGAGATATTGCAATATCCTTTGATATAATTAATAAAAGATCAAAATTTTCAGATTTTTTTTTTGAACTTGATAAAATTTGGGTACATGGTTACCTTCATTTAATTGGATTTAATCATAAAAGATTAAAAGATTTTAAAAAAATGAATCATAAAGAAAATTTAATTCTTAAATACATCCATAAAATAAATTGACATCAATAATAAATAATAAAATTATAATTTATATAGCTCCTTTTTTTTTAGGTTTATTAACCTCATTTAGTTTGCCTCCATATAATTTAATATTAATAAATTTTTTTACTTTTCCATTATTAATCTTATTTTTAATCTATAATTATAAAAATAAATGGAACTCATTTAAAATAGGCTGGTTATTTGGATTTGGTTACTTTATCTCTAACATTTATTGGATAACAAATTCCTTAAAATTTGATGAAATATTTAGATTTTTAATACCCATTGCATTTATAATTATACCATTATTTTTAGGTATTTTTTATGGTCTTGCAACTTTTGTTTGTTCTTTTTTTAAATTAAAAAAAAATTTTTATACAATTTTTATTTTTGCATTAGTTTTTTCAATTCTTGAATTTATTAGAGGTTTTATATTTGGAGGTTTTCCTTGGAATTTAATTGTGTATAGCTGGACAAATTATTTGCATTCTCTTCAAATTTTATCATTAATTGGAACTTATTCATTTAATCTAATATCATTAACTTTTTTTTTAATACCAACAGTTATAACTTTTAAAAAAAGTAGAAAGTTTAAATTTATAACATTTATTTTTTTAATATTTATTTTGATTTCAAATTATTTTTATGGCTATCAAAATATAAAAAATGATGAAAAGTTATATACTCAACTTGAAGACTTAAAGATAAAAATAATTTCTCCTAAAATCTCAATTAAAAGATTTTTTGAAGCTAATAATGAAATAAAGATAATTGAGGAATTAATTGAATTAAGTGATCCAAATTCTAATAGCAAAACAATTTTTATTTTTCCTGAAGGCGCTTTAGCTGGTGTAACTTTAGAAAAATTAAAAACTTTTAAAAAGCTATTTTCAGAAAAATTTTCTGATCAACATAAAATTATAATTGGAATAAATATTGAAAAAGAAATAAATAATAATAAAAAAATATACAACTCTATGGTAGTTTTAGATAATAATTTAAATTTAGTAAGTGAATATAATAAAATAAAATTAGTACCATTTGGAGAATTTTTGCCTTTTGAAAAATTATTCAAAAAATTTGGATTAAAAAAAGTTAGTTATGGCTATGAGTCATTTAGCGCAGGAAAAGAAAGAAATTTAATTTCATTTGATGATACAAATTTTAGTTTCATTCCATTAATATGTTATGAGATTATTTATTCAGGAAAAATTAATTTAAATGGTCAAAATACAAATTTTATCATAAATATTTCTGAAGATGGATGGTTTGGAAACTCTGTAGGACCTCATCAGCATTTTTCACATACTATTTTTAGATCTATTGAAGAAGGAAAAAACGTAATAAGATCAACAAATAATGGGATATCTGCCTATATAGACAAAAACGGATTTATAGTCTCAAAACTGGAGTCAACTACAAAGGGAGTAATTGAAATAAATAAATATAAAAAATTTAAAGAGACTTTTTTTTCAAAATTTGGTAACAACATTTTTTTTTATATCATAATACTTTATTGTATTTTGATTTTAGTTTTAAAAAGAAGGGAATCTTAAATGAAAAAAAATTATTTATTTACTAGTGAATCAGTTTCTGAAGGTCATCCAGATAAA
>CEUA01195086.1_pt1 | contig 12444 bp, 11 predicted proteins | sample 361541 | NCBI WGS metagenome assembly CEUA01 (sample SAMEA2623079, study PRJEB7988) | marine metagenome | isolation source: saline water (ENVO:00002010), including
AATTCAATTATTCATTCTGAGCCTCACAATGCAATTTTTGTTCCTGATAAACATCCATTAATTTTTTATGAATCTATTTTGAGATTAGCCAATAGAAATCTGAATATTGGTGGAAAAATATTTTTCGAAATAAATCCTAAATTTGTCTCAGAATTGGTAAATATGATTAAAAATTACAGGTTTTTTAATATTGAAATTCATAAAGATTTTTTCGGAAAAAAAAGATTTATAATTGTATCTTCTTAAAAATATGTCTAAAAAATATATTCAAGAAAAAATCAAACAACTACAAGATTTATTAAATCGACATAATTACCTGTATTATGTAGTTGATAAACCTGAGATCAGTGATTTCGAATTTGATTCTTTAATGAAGGAGTTAATTGATTTAGAGACAGATTATCCTCAATTTTCTGACACATTATCTCCAACTAGGAGGGTTGGTGGTTCATTATTAGATGGTTTTGATACTGTGAAACATAATTACCCAATGTTGTCTTTGGCTAACACATATTCACAAATTGAATTAGAAGATTTTGATCGAAGAGTGAAAAAAAAATTAGAAACCAATTTATTAGATTATACTTGTGAATTAAAATATGATGGAGTAGCAGTTACTTTGATTTATAAAGAAGGTGTGTTCAAACAGGCAATTACAAGAGGCGATGGTTTTTTTGGAGATGATGTGACTGAAAATATAAAAACTATAAAATCTATTCCATTAAAATTGTTCGGCAGTTTTCCAGATTTCCTTGAAATAAGGGGAGAGGTTTTTGTTGACAAAAAAACATTTAATAAGATTAATATAGATCGAGAGAAAAAGAGGGATAGATTGACGGAAAATTTCCAGAACGAGACTAAATATTTAGAGGTAAATGGTTTAGATTTTCAAAAAATAGAAAAAAAGTTCATAGCAGAAATGAAAAAATATGAAAAGTATTCTAATGCTCGAAATTTTGCATCAGGAAGTTTGAAATTGTTAGATAGCTCAAAAGTGGCTAGTAGAAAATTGAGTTGTATTTTTTATTCTGTAAATGGACCTTATTTGCCTCATAACAATCATTTTAACAACCTAATTGAGGCCAAAAAATGGGGATTTAATATTTCTAACAATATTGAGGTGCATAGTAATATTGTGCAAATTATGGATTTCATTAACAAGAATGAAATAAATAGAAGTGGGTTACCATTTGAAATTGATGGTGTGGTTGTTAAAGTAAATAAATTAAGTACTCAAAACTTATTAGGACATACTGCAAAATCACCAAGATGGGCAATATCATATAAGTTTCAGTCACCAAAAGTGAGCACAATTTTAAATGCAATAACATATCAGGTAGGAAGAACAGGTGCTATTACTCCTGTGGCTGAATTGAATCCGGTCAGTTTAGCAGGAAGTGTAATTAGACGAGCCAGTTTACATAATGAAGATTTTATTAGAAAACTAGATTTAAAAATGGGGGACTCTGTTATGGTTGAAAAGGGTGGGGATGTGATACCGAAGGTTGTTTGCGTGAATTTGAATAAGCGAAATTTATTATGTAAAACTGTTAAATTTATTTCAAATTGCCCGTCTTGTGGATCAATATTAAGCAGATTAGAAGATGAAGCTAATTATTATTGTTTAAACAATGATTATTGTGTGCCGCAAAAAATAGGACAAATAGAGCATTTTATTAGTAGAGATGCAATGAATATATATGCATTAGGAATTAGAACAATTGAATTATTATTTAAAGAATCGCTTATTAATAATATTGCTGACTTATATGATTTGAAAATTGAAAATTTAATTGGTCTTCAAGGTTTTGGAGAGAAATCGAAATCTTCAAAAAAAGCACAAAATATTATAGATAGTATTAATCAGTCTAAAAGCAAAACTTTTGACAAAGTATTATATGCTTTAGGTATTCGACATGTTGGGAAAACAGTTTCAAGAAAACTGGTGACACATTTCCCATCTATATCACAACTAATTAATGCTTCATTAAGCGATTTGCTAGAAGTTGAAGAGGTAGGGAAAAAAATCGCTAACAGTGTATTTGGCTACTTTAGAAACGAGGATAAAATAACACTTATTAATAGATTGAAAAATGCTAATTTAACCCTATCTAACTTTGATGCTAAAAAAATATCAAATAAATTAGATGGCTTGTCGTTTGTTATTTCTGGCACTTTTTCTATTTCTAGAGAAGAATTAAAAAATATTATTGAATCTAATGGCGGAAAAAACACATCCTCAATTTCTAGTAAAACAAATTATTTAATTTCAGGTAATAATTTTGGTATTAAAAAAAAACGACTCGCAGACGAGCTATTTATTCAAATCATTTCCGAGTTAGACTTTAAAAAAATGTTGACATAATTTTATAAATATTATTTTAGATAAATGTTTGATCAAATAAAATCAAAAATCAGTCATTATTTTCTTAGAAAAGAGATTTCTAAATCTATTCCAATAAAAAAAATAGTGACTTTATCTGAGGCTAAAACAATTGGTATTTTATTTGATGCTAAAGGCACTAAGTCAATAAAAGAAATAAAATCTCTTTTAAAATACTTTCTTGATAGGAGTGTCGATGTACACATGTTAGGCTTTATAAAAAGCAGAAAAAAAGACAATATTCATATATCGACAATTCATTTGAATTATTTTAATTTAAATGATGTAAACCTTTTCGACATCCCTAATTCTCAAAAAACGAATTCTTTTCTTGAAAGACAATATGATATTTTAATTAACTTGTCTTTAATTAATAGTTTTCCAACAAAATACCTAGCATTATTATCATGTGCTAAATATACAATTGGTATTTATGATAATAATATTTTGTTTTCATACGATTTAATGTTTAAGCTAAAAATTAAATCTTTAAATTATTTTAAAAAATATTTAATAGAATATTTAGAATTAATTAATAAGAATAATGAGGAATAATAATTTAATTGGTACAGGTGTAGCATTAGTTACACCTTTTAAGGAGGATTTTTCTATTGACTTTAATTCACTTGATAAATTAATTGAGCACTTAATTAATAATGGTATTAATTACTTTGTTGTTATGGGTACGACAGGCGAGTCAGCGACATTGTCTCTAGAGGAACAAAAAGCAGTGCTTTCTCATATAAAACAGACAGTAAATAGTAGAGTTCCATTAGTTTTGGGAGTTGGTGGTAATAATACTCGTGAAGTTTTAGATAAGATGAATGATTTTGATTTTTCAGATATCGAAGCCATCTTGTCAGTTTGCCCATATTATAACAAGCCATCTCAAGCGGGCTTATTTGCCCATTTTTCTGCAATTGCAGAAAAGGCACCAGTAGATGTGATCCTATATAATGTCCCTTCAAGAACTGCTTTAAATATTCATGCTGAAACGGTTGTTTCACTGGCTAATAAATACCCTAATATTGTTGCTATTAAAGAGGCGTCTGGTGATATAGCACAGTGCATGGATTTAATTGATAAAACACCAGATGACTTTATGCTTATATCAGGTGATGATAAAATAACTTTCCCCATTATGTCTTTAGGTGGTGTTGGTGTCATTTCTGTACAGGCAATGGCTTTCCCAAGCATCTTTAGCAAGATGGTTGATTTTAGCCTAAAAGGTGATTTTGAACTAGCAAAATCATGTCATTATCGTTTGTTAAAAAGTGTTGATATGTTTTATGTTGACGGTAATCCATCAGGTGTTAAGGAGGCTTTGTATTCTATTAATATATGTGCCTCTAATCAAGTTCGATTACCTTTGGTTAAAATGAATAGTGATAATGCTCAAATACTACGTTCTTTAATTAAAGAAACAATTCGCAATAAAAAGTAAATTTTTTCGTTCTTTCATTTGATCAAACAGTCATTATTTAATAGATTTGGTTAGTTGTATAATTATATAAATAAAATTGAACACAAATGATAACAAAAGACATAGAATTAATAGATCAAAAAATATCTAAAGAAAGTGCATTTATTGATGATTTATTTCTAGAGATTAATAAAACAATTATTGGTCAACAGCATATGATTGAGAGACTGTTGATAGGCTTATTAGGATCAGGTCATATTTTATTAGAAGGAGTTCCTGGTTTAGCTAAAACATTAGCAATTAACACTTTAGCAAGTGCTATAAAAGGAAATTTTAATAGGATTCAATTTACGCCTGATTTATTGCCTTCAGATGTCATCGGAACATTAGTGTATAATGTAAAAGCGGGAGATTTTAGCATTAAAAAAGGGCCTATTTTTGCTAATTTTATTTTAGCGGATGAAATTAATCGATCTCCAGCAAAAGTGCAAAGTGCTTTACTAGAGGCGATGCAAGAGAAACAGGTTACTATAGGAGAAGAAACCTATTTACTAGATGATCCTTTTTTGGTTTTAGCGACACAAAATCCAGTCGAGCAAGAAGGCACCTATCCATTACCAGAAGCTCAAACAGATCGATTTATGTTAAAGACAATTATTGATTACCCTAAAAAAGAGGAAGAAAAATTAATTATTAGAAATAATTTAAGCAATAAAAAACCGGTTGTCAAACCAGTTGTTTCAATTAAAAAAATCCTTGATTCAAGAAAATTAATTAATGAAATTTATATGGATCAAAAAATTGAAAATTATATTATTGACATTATTTTTTCTACTAGGAGTCCGGAAGAATATAAAATGAAAGAGCTATCTAATTTAATTAATTTTGGAGCTTCTCCTAGGGGGAGTATAAATTTAGCAAAAGCTGCAAAAGTATATGCTTTTATTAAGAGAAGAGGTTATGTTATTCCAGAAGATGTAAGAGCAGTTTGTCATGATGTGCTGAGACATAGAATAGGCTTATCATATGAAGCTGAGGCTGAGAATATAAGTACCGAAGAAGTTATTGATAGAATTTTAAATACAATTGAAGTCCCGTAAATGGAAACATCAGAGCTATTAAAGAAAGTTCGAAAAATAGAAATTAAAACAAAGAGGTTAACTAATAATCTCTTTACTGGTCAGTATCATAGTGCTTTTAAAGGGAAGGGGATGTTATTTAGTGAGGTTAGGAAGTATGTTCCAGGAGATGATGTGAGGGATATTGATTGGAATGTGACCGCGAAGTTGTCGGAACCTTACATTAAGGTCTTTGAAGAAGAAAGAGAACTTACTATGATGTTGGTTGTGGATCTTTCCGCTTCGGAGTTTTTTGGTACTTCTTCAATGTTAAAAAGGGACGTGATTACTGAAATATGTGCTGTTTTAGCTTTTTCTGCTATGCAGAACAATGATAAAGTAGGAGTTTTATTTTTCACTGATCAAATTGAATTATTTATCCCTCCAAAAAAAGGGAAGAAACATATATTAAGAATTATTCGAGAATTGATAAATTTTAAACCCAAAGGAAAAAAAACTAATATTTCTCAAGCATGTCAATATCTTAATAATGTGGTGAAGAAGAAGTCTATTATTTTTATTTTATCAGACTTTATAGATCAAAATTTTTCTCAATCATTAAGCTTGTTAGCTAAAAAACATGATCTCAACGGTGTTCGAGTATTTGACAAATTTGAAAAAAATATATTTTCAATAGGTTTAAATTTATTTTTTGATCCAGAATCAGGATCTTATCAATGGATTGATACATCTAGTAAGTTAGTTCAAAAAAAAATAAAAAACGCATATCAAAAAAGACTATCATATTTTAGGTCATCATTTTTAAAAAATGGAGCTTCGTTAGTTAATATATCTACAGAGGATTCATATGTTATCAAATTACTAGAGTTATTTAAGAATAAATGAGAATAGTTTTTATTTATATATTATTTATTTCACCTTTTCTTTTTTCTCAAAATGCTATTTTAGAGATAGATACTAATTATATACGCATAGGAGAGCACTTTAATTTAAATATTAAGGTTTCGGGCTTAGAAGAAGATAGTATTATATGGCCTAATAGTGATAGTTTATTTCAACAGTTTGAATTATTAGATAATTCATTATCATCAATTTACTTAAAAAATGACACACATGTTGTTCATAATTATCTTTTGACCTCTTTTGATACAGGAAAATTTACTATTCCTACTATTTCTATTTATAGTTCATTAATTGATAGCCTTGTGACAAAACCTTTGGATATTCATGTTTTAAGCATGCCTTTAGATACAACAAGTCAATTCTTTGATATTAAGCCACCTAAAAAGATCCCACTTCTATTTAACGAGCTACTAATATATGTTTTTTATGCTCTATTATTTATATTATTTCTTGCATGTATTGTGTTTTTAATTAAATATTGGCGAAAGAGGAAGGTGCCTGAAGTTCTTAATTTAACACCTGCTATTCCAATAGATGTTTATTTTCTTAATGCATTAGCTGATTTAGAAAAAAAAGAATATTTAAAAGAAAAAAAATACAAAGATTTTTATACTGAATTGTCAGAGATATTTAGAGGTTATTTAGAAATGAGATTTGACATTCCTGCTCTTGAATCTAGCACATATGAACTTAAAAGATTATTATCTGATCTGAACATTAAAGACAAATGGTTAAATAGTTTTTTTAGAAATAATGATGTTGTCAAATTTGCCAAAGGAATACCATCTAAAAAAGATAGTCTATTGTTTTTAGAAAGTATTAGGATTTTTATTGAAAATTTTGGTGTGTCTGATACAGGTAATGAAACTACAAATTTAGATCAAGAAAATAAGTTATGAGTTTTTTAAATCCTATTTTTTTCTGGTTACTCTGTTTGATGCCTGTTTTGTTGATTTTTTATTTTTTCAAAAATAAAACCTATTCTCCAAGTATTAGATTCTCTTTACCTCTTCATAAAACATATGGTTTAAAAGCTAAATTATATCCGATTCTATTTTTATTGCGTATTTTCTCAGTTGTTTTTATTATCCTTGCATTAGCTAGACCCCAATCAACAGAAGTTAGTGAAGATACTTTAAAGAAAGAGGGGATTGATATTATGATTGCTATGGATATTTCTAGTAGTATGTTAGCTCAGGATTTTGAGCCAAACAGATTAGAATCAGCTAAGGAATTAGCTATTGATTTTATAAAAAGAAGAAAAAATGATAGGATAGGTTTAGTTACATACTCTTCTGTGAGTTTTACTCAATGTCCACTAACTACAGATCATGATGTGCTAGTTAATATGATGAAGAAGGTGAAGACAGGACTTTTAACAGATGGGACTGCAATTGGAGTAGGGATTGCAAATTGTGTAAATAGACTAAAAGATAGTAAGGCGGAGAGTAAGATTATTATATTATTAACAGACGGAGAAAATAATAGCGGAGTGATTGATCCAATTAGTGCTGCTAATATGGCTAGAGAATTTGGAATTAAAACCTATACAATAGGAGTAGGTTCTTATGGAACAGCACCTTATCCTGGGGGATATACAGTTCGATCGAGTATTGATGATGATATGCTTACTTTAGTCGCCGATACCACAGGGGGGGTGTATTTTAGAGCAGATAAAAGAAGTGAATTGGCGCGAGTATATGAAGAGATTGAATTATTGGAAAAAACAGAGATAGAAGAAATAAAGTTTTACAATGTAACTGAAAAGTACTTTATGTTTTGTCTGTTAGCATTTTTATTTTTTGTAATTGAAATAATATTTGATTACACAATTTTTAAAAGAATTATATAATGGATTTTGCAAGACCAGAATTATTTAATCTTTTTTTTGTTATAATCATTGTAATACTTGTGTTTTATATTTATTATTTATGGCAGAAAGAGATTTTAGATACAAAATTTGATTCAAAGACTTTTCAAACGATTAATCCTTATTATAGTTTCTCTATAAAACTTATCCATTTTGTATTCAGAATCTGTGCTCTTATTTTTTTAATCATATCTCTTGCAGGCCCTAGAATTGGCACAAAAATTAAAACAATAAATAGGGAAGGTGTGGATATTGTATTTGCTTTAGATGTGTCGAAAAGCATGTTGGTGGAAGATGTCGCACCCAATAGACTATTAAAAGGCATTCAGATTATTTCTAAAACCATAGATGGGCTAATTTCTGACAGAATAGGTATTATAGTCTATGCTGGTGAAGCATATCCACTCATGCCTCTATCTTTTGATTATTCAATGGCTAAATTACTTATTAAAACAATAGACACAGATATTGTTCAGAGACAAGGAACTGATGTTTCAAGTGCTATTTCTTTGTCTAATTCATTTTTTGATAATAAGGAACGAAGTAGAATTATATTTATAATTTCAGATGGTGAAGATCATGAAGGCAATTATGAAGAGGAAATTAAAAAAATATCTAAAAATAATACTATTGTATGTGCAATTAATCTAGGGAGTGATGCTGGAGGCCCCATACCTATCAAGTCAGTAAATTCAATTAATTATAAAAAAGACAAAAAGGGAGAGGTCGTTATTTCGAAGTCAGATACAAAAACACTAAAGTTAATTGCTTCATCGTGTAATGGCTCTTTTATCAAAACTTTTAATACTGATGATGCAATAGATTTTATATATAATAATATGGAGGCATTAGATAAGAGTTCAGAAGAAGAAGAATTGTATTCAGATTATGAAGATCAATTTCAGTGGTTTTTAGCTATAGCATTATTCTTTATTATTGTTGATTTGATATTCATTAAAAAGAAAACTAATTTTATTCGTCAAATAATTAAAAAATGATTAGATATATATTATTGTTGTCTTGTTTGATTTTATATAATGTTTCTTTCTCTCAAAGTTCAAGAGATATAGCTCGTGATGGTAATAAGAATTATGAAAGAGGTTTGTTTGCTGATTCAGAAGTTGATTACAGAAAATCTTTATCTGAAAACAAATTGTTTGAAGAGGCTCAATTTAATTTATCTGATGCACTCTTTAAACAAGAAAGATATGATGAATCTATTAATCTGTTAACTAATTTAATTAACACTACTCAAAACACAGAGATAAAGGCAGATTCATATTATAATCTTGGGAATAACTTTTTACAACAAAAAAAAATTACAGAAGCCATAGATTCTTATAAGGATTGTTTACGTATTAATCCTTCTGATGAAGAAGCTAGATATAATTTATCTAAAGCTATGTCGATTTTAGATAATCAGGAGCAACAAGAGGATAATGAAAATGAAGATAATTCTGAGCAGAATGAGGAGGAAAAAGATCAAAATTCTGGCGAGACGGATAGTCCAGAGGAAGATGATCAAGAAAAAGATAATGATTCAGATGGTCAAGAAAAAGATAATAATTCAGATGATAATAATAATGAACAAGAGCAAAGTAATCAAGAGAATTTAAGTAATGAAGATCTATCTAGGCAAGAAATGGAAAGAATTTTAGATGCTTTAGAGAGGGAGGAGGAAAAGGTTCAAGAAGAGATTAAAAAGCACAAATTAAAGGGGGGTGATCAAAAAGTAGAAAAAGATTGGTAGTAATGAGGTTAACTATTTTTAGCATATTATTATGTTTGATTCAGAGTATGTACTCTCAGAATTTCGAAGTGAATGTTAGTCAGAATAAGGTTGGTTTACATGAGACTTTTGAAATTTCATTTACTTTAAATGGTGGTGGTAAAAATTTCTCACCTCCTCCATTTTCAGATTTTCAAATTTTACGTGGTCCTAGTAAGTCAAGTAGTACATCTATTATCAATGGTGCGATGTCACAAGAAGTGACCTATACATATGTTTTAAAGCCTAAAAAAATAGGAGTTTTTACCATTTTGCCGGCTTCAATTAAATCTAAAGGGAACACTATTGGGACTAAGGCAGTAACTATACAGGTTCAGAAAGGATCTACGCCGAAAAAATCTAACACTCCTTATGATGTAGTTTCAAGAAAGGTTTATTTAAATGTCACTACAAATAAAAGTTTTGCTTATATCGGTGAACCTGTTGTTCTGACCTATACTTTATACTTCAATTTAAATATAGGGAGTTTATCGCCTAATTCTATGAAGTATACTAACTTTTGGGCTAATGAAATAGAAGTAAATAATGAAACAAATACAAAGAAATATAAAGGTGTAAATTATAATGCTGCTGTTATAAAACAGGTAGTTCTAACTCCTCAAGTTTCCGGTTTGCAAAATATAGAACCATTAAGTATTAATCTAGTGGCTAGTGTTCCGACTGGTAGACGGGATTTTTTTAATATGATAACAAGTCAAAGTGTTGATTATACTGTTGTTGCTAATGATTTATCAATTAATATTTTGGAACTACCTTTAGAGGGGCGACCTCAGAACTTTTCCGGAGCGATTGGTGATTTTGATTTGTCTGTAGCTTTAGACAGTGACTCGATTGACATAAATGAATCAGTAACTTTTTCTGTTAAAATTAAGGGTAAAGGTAACTTGAATTTAATTAATTCACCTAAAGTGAATTTTGATACTCAACTAGAAGTTTTTGAGCCAAAAAATTCTGATAAAATTAAAATTAACAAATCTGGAATACAGGGTTATAAAAAGGAAGAATATTTAATTGTTCCAAGACATAAAGGTGTTTATAATCTGCAGCCTGTTAAGTTTAATTATTTTAATCCAAAAACTAAAAAATACACTTCTTTAGCCTCTAAGGGCATAAAAATCAAGGTGGGTGGTGATCAAAACTCTGACAACTCATATACTCTGCAAACCATCAAAAAGGAACAAGTAGATTTAATTAACGAGGATATTAAATTTATTAAAACAACTTACCCTAAGCTATTGATGATTAAGAACTTTACTAAATCTGCATTATTTTTTATTCTTATTTTGATCGCTTTGATCATTTTCATTCTCTCCTTACTTAACAAGAATCAATTAATAGATTTAAATTTATTTTTTCATAAAACTGTTGTTAAAGAAAGTTTAGAAAAACTGGAGATCGCCCATTCTTTATTAAAAGAGAAAAAATATCAAGATTTTCAATCAGAAATCTTAACTATTTTATTCTTTTACGTATCTAAAAAATTCTCAATCAAAAAAGGTGATTTGAGTTTAGATAATATTGAGATTAATTTAATAAAAAACAACATTTCTCAAAACTTTATAGATCAGTATCTAGAATTAATAAAACATCTTGAAAAATGCAAGTATTCACCTCATAATGATGAAGGTATTAATAAAGGTTTATATAGTCGTGCCTTAAACTTGATCAATAAAATCGAAATGAAACAATGAAAAAAGAAATACTATTAATATTATTATTATCAATTTCTAATATTTTTGGCTCTAATAATGTCGATTCATTATTTAGCCATTCCAATGACTTATATAGTGCGGATAAGTTTGAGGAGGCAATTGATAGTTATCTTTCTATTTTAGATCAGCATATTAGTAATGGAATTATATATTATAATGTAGGGAATTGTTACTATAGGTTGAATAATTTAGGCTATGCTAGGTTATATTATGAAAAAGCCAAATTATATAATCCAACAGAGAGAGATGTGTTACATAATATTGAGCTTGTGAAGGCTCGGTTGATTGATGAGGTCCAAAGTGTTCCAGATTTTTTTTTAATTAAAATCATTAATAACATTAATGTCAAATTTAGTCCTTCTCAGTGGGGATATATTACAATTTTCGTATTATATTTTATCTTATCCTTATTCCTTGTGTTATTTTTTTCAAAATCATTTGAAGCGAGAGTTTCTTCCTTGAGAGTTTTATTGTTTTCTGTCCCTATTTTTCTTGTTATTTTATTTTTTCTTATTTATAGTAATATGGATAATAAGTATGATTACGCAATATTAATTACCCCCAATACATATGTAAAAACAGCTCCTTCTCCAGATTCTGACGATTATTTTATTATTCATGAGGGGGTAAAGTTCAAATTGATAGATAGCCTTGATGATTGGTCTCGTATTTTATTATCAGATGGTAAAGATGGTTGGGTAAAAAACAACTATTTTCAAGTTGTTCAAAAATAATATTCACAAAACACTATAATAATTAGTTTTTTACTTTCAATAATTAAGCATTATTAGTAAATTGTATATCTTATCATAGAATCGATACTATAAGATGATCAAAACCAATATGTTTAGTTTTTTGAAAAAATATTTCTCAAACTCTTTAAATTTATTTTTTTTCTTTTTTTCATTCTATTTTACGGTAGTATCCCAGGATTGTAATTTTATAAATTGGAGTGCAGACAATGTGGAGTTTATTTATGAGTCTGATTTTACAGTTGGATATGAGAATGAAGAATTGACTTCTGATTCATGGTATCAGACTGATTCAGCAGAATTTGATGGTATTGATTTTACAACATATTTAGCAGTAGATTATCCTTTGTGTGGACCATCTTCCATAGATGCAGGTTGTTTTTCAATTGTGGCTGTTAATCCACAAAATAACATTTTGTTAGATGAGGATCAACAGTATGTTTATCAAAATATTGGATTTAATTCTGATTATGTAACAATCTTTAATTCGGAAGTTTGGTTTTCTAATATCAATGGATCTTTAGTTTTTGAAG
>CEUA01232824.1_pt1 | contig 12440 bp, 11 predicted proteins | sample 361541 | NCBI WGS metagenome assembly CEUA01 (sample SAMEA2623079, study PRJEB7988) | marine metagenome | isolation source: saline water (ENVO:00002010), including
TGCAATTTTTGGTATATAAACGAATGTAATTCGGTAGGCAAGTTTGGTTTCAACACCAAATAACCATTGCATAAAAACTCTCGCATCTGTTCATCATTCAGAAGATGATTAACTTGCATTATCTTAATTCTCCCTAAACTTCAGTGCATCTATACAATAATGGATTTAGGTCATCATTTCTCAAGACATCCCCAACTGAAATCGTCTCTACATAACTTTCTGGTAACACATTTTTTTGGCCATTAAACGTAGAGCCATCAGGCATAAATGCACAGGTCATAGCTCGCCGTCTATACGGGGTCATATTTGCCCCGGCACCATGAGCAGTTAACCCATTATGAAAAGAACAATCTCCCGCATGCATCGGACCAGGCAAAGGATCCCTATTGATCCATTGTGGATATACTTTGAACAAGTCGGCCATTTCTTGCGTGATGCCAGAATTTTGAAAAGTAGCCTCATGATGTGTCTCTGGAAGAAAATAAAGACACCCATTGTTAAGTGTTGCATCGTCAAGAGCTATCCAGATAGAAATAGCATTTGATGACGAAAACGACCAGTAAGGATTATCTAAGTGCCAGGCCGTAGGATTGGCCCACGGCTCTTTTATCAATGCCTGATCATGCCAAACGCGTATTCCATCAACACCCGACAATTCGGCCGCTAATTTTCCGATTCTCTCGTCCAAAATTAATTCTCGCATTCCCGCATGATCCGTCCAAAGGTTTAAGCGCTGTGTGAAAACTCTGTCATAAAACGAATCGCCACTACGCATAGATCCATCTGCAAGCTTACGATCTTGTCTTTGTTCAACCGCTTCATCCACATTTTTTCGCCATTTGGCCAGCTCATCTGCATCTAAAAAATTTTCTATCACTAACACGCCATCACGTCGATATTCAGCAATCTGTTCAGAACTGACATCCGTTAACATAAATACTTCCCATTTTAGAATTTATTAATCGGTATCTTATACAATCAGCTTTAAAACACAGGTAAATCAAAAACATCGTCGGTCTCATTAATCCAAGCTGCCAATCTTTCATGTAATCGTGTACGTTGATGCCTGTAACGTGAGTTAAAAACTACATTTACAAACTCATAAGGATCAGAATCAAGATCAAACATCATCCAAGGTTGACCCTCTAATACGACATACTTCCATCTATCACGTGTCACGACCCCCCGCCAGGGACGATCTATGCTATCGGCATGACCCGTTGGAACAACCAATTGTAAAAATGCTGAATCTGGTTCTGTCACATTACTCGCAGTGCCTACGCGGTAATGAGAATAATCGGTTCCCGGCATCCAGTCCGGAACTTCGATACCACATAAGCCAAGAGATGTCGGAGCCATATCAACATGATTTATAGGGGCATCTACTCTATTTCCAGCTTTCATTTCGTAGCGACGTCCGCCTCCAATGATACAAGGGACTCGAATGGCTTCTTCCCACGGAGCCGTTTTGAGAAATTGGCCATGAGATCCGTGCATGTCACCATGATCAGAGAAGAAAACGATATGGGTATTATCATAGATCTCTAGCCTGCGTAATGTCTCGACGATTCTTCCTACGTTCCAATCTAAGTTTTCAATCATCGCATAATAACCTGCTAATTCTCTTCTTGCGCGATCTGTTATCTGTGGAACATCGGGCACATTCGGACGTAACTTTATTCTGGCAGGAGGATAACGGCTCATGAAATTTGATGGGGACACATAGGGATTATGCGGAGGTTGGACACTCAGAACAGAGAAAAATGGTTTTCCTTTGACCGCTGTAGATTCAATATGTCCCGTGAATAAATCTGTCAAAGAATCTGTTTCGTAACCTTTCAATCTATACTGATCAACTTTTTCATCACGAACATGACCGTGAACCCAAGAATCATATTGCGAATTATTATTCTCATAACCGATCCAGCTATCAAATCCACCACGACGTTCCCGAGGTATCTCATGAAAAACTGCTCGTCCTTCACGTTCCTGGAAACCATCTAAATGCCATTTTCCAAAGTATGAAGTATCATATCCAAATCCACGGAAAGGCTGAGCAACGGTAAGTAATTCGGGAGGTAACTGTATCTGATGACCTGGGACAGATCTGTGCGGATAACGTCCCGATATCAAAGAACCTCTGTATGGGCAGCATAGTGGACAACCAGAAACCGCATTTTCAAAAGTAATACCATCGACAGCTAAAGAATCGATATTCGGAGTACACACATTTTCATCACCCATTGTCCCGAGCGCTTGCGCACGATGTTGGTCTCCAAATATCCAAATTATATTCGGTCGCTCATCCATCTTTCATCCCCGTCGGAAGATTACTGAGATGTAATCTCTGATTGAAAAACCTTTTGGATTAATATAGGCGTAATACAATCTGGCTCAAACTATTTCCCGGGCCAATTGACACATAATATGGATATACTAACTTAGCTTAAAATTGTACAGATATAGGATCCCTTATGCGAGCCTCAATAGGCTTTATTGGATTTGTGACCTTATTACTCGGAAGTCTTTATTGGTGGTTTTCAGCAAACCCACCTTTGCGGGTATTCAACATCGAAGAAGAAGAGCTGAATCCGTTTTCGTCAAATGCGATCGCAACCACATTCATTTTCGTAGCCAACGATTGTCCTATTTCCAACAGATACTCTCCTGAGATCCAAAAATTAGCCAAAGTCTACTCACCTTTGGGAATAGATTTTCACTTAGTCTATGTAAAGCCAGACATCAAAATAAAAGATATCGAAAAACACATAGATCATTTTTTTTCGAACATGATTTCAGTTTTACTCGATCCATATCATGACCTCGTGCGTTTATCAGAGGCTACCGTGACACCACAAGCAGCAATATTTGACAAGCAGCTAAATCTCGTTTATACCGGGCGTATAGATGACCGCTATATCGATTACGGTAAGCAACGACCTATAGTTCAAAAAGCCGACTTAGAAAATGCGCTTCTCTCTGTATTATCCAACAAATTTCCAAGTCAAAAACGAACACCAGTTATCGGATGTTATATTAAAGAATTACAAAAATGAAAATATTAAATGGTATTCTACTCATTATTTTTTTTTTAACAGGATGTACTCGAGAAAAAAATGAATATCCTACATTCACTCGAGATATAGCTCCAATCATTTATAGTAATTGTACGACTTGTCATCGTCCAAATGGGGCGGGGCCGTTCCCTCTTATTTCTTATGAAGATGTTGTAAATCGAGCTAAACAAATAGCTCAGGTTACTTCAACCCGTTATATGCCTCCCTGGCAACCCACTATTGGATATTCTGATTTTTTGGGTGAACGTACACTCACTCAAAGTGAAATAACAATCCTCAGAGAATGGGTGGAAGCACAAACACCTATAGGAAATAGCGATGACTTACCGAGTTTACCCATATTTGCCGATCAATGGCAATTGGGTACTCCCGATTTAATTGTTAAGATGGAAACGCCTTACATATTACCAGCTGAAGGTTACGACCAATTTCGAAACTTCGTAATTCCAATACCAACTGATTCCATACACTATATAGAGGCTATAGATTTCTATTCAGAAAACGCCCAAGTCATTCACCACGCTGTTTTAATGTTTGACAAAAGCGGAAAGGCGCGAAAACACGACAACCAAGACTCAACGATTGGTTTTGACGGCATGTTCTTTGGAGAAGCTCAAGGTCCCGACGGACATTTTTTGGGTTGGACACCCGGGAAACAAGCAATTCGCACACCAAATTTTGCTTGGAAACTAACACCGAAAACAGATTTAGTAGCTCAATTACACATGCTCCCATCAGGACGTCCTGAATCAGTTAAAATAGAAGTCGGATTTTATTTTGCTGAAAATGCCCCGACAATCACGCCCACTTTGCTTCGGCTCGGGCGTAAAGACATTAATATAACAGCCGGCAACAGCGCTTATTCACTGAGAGACACGTTTTATCTTCCTGTAGATATACAGATCGCAAGTATTTATCCTCATGCACATTACCTAGCTACTAAGATGCATGTCTATGCTAAATCCGACGTCGGCGAGAGAATTTGGTTGCTGCATATAGACCCCTGGGATTTTAATTGGCAGGATGATTATCGCTATAAACAACCTGTTTCCCTCAAAGCTGGATCACAAATTTTCATGGAATATACCTATGATAACTCTTCTGGAAATCCGTTTAACTTCAACAACCCGCCCGAACAAATTTTCTACGGATTACAATCTCAAGATGAGATGGGTGATCTGACCTTACAAGTAGTAACAAAGAACGATAATGACCGACTAAAGTTGAAAAAATATTACGCCAAAAAATGGATCAACCAAGAAATTTCCGGTTATCAAATGCTCACCAAAACAAACCCCAAGAACTTCGAACACCAACACACATTGGCAATGTTATACGTGCAAACCGGAGAGTTCGAAAAAGCAATTTTACATTTCTCTCATAGCATCAATGCAAACCCAAACTACTCTGAAGCTAGAGTTAATTTCGCTATTACTTTGATGAAAAATGGGAATTTTCAAAAAGCTCGAGAACAACTAAAATTAGCTTTAAAATACACCCCTAACTACGCCGACGCACATTTTAATTTAGGCCTAATGTTACACAATAGTGGTAACAAAAAAATTGCGAAACACCATTTTGGCGAAGCTGCTCGACTAAGGCCCGAAATGGAACAAGCCATAAAACGACAGATGACTCGATTAAGATAGGAAACTTCAAAGAAAATCTTTTCCTACTATTTCATATTCATTGCTAACCGAGGTGTCTTACCATTGTTTATACTACCTGAATGCACACATAAATAATGGTAAAATAGAATGTCACCTGCTTAGGTATCAATTCAATATATCCTCCAAGATCTATTTTACTTAAATCGTTATTTAACGTCCAAATAAGTTCATAGTATTCTGAATTACTACGACTAAGAGCCGCTATCTTTTTATGGGACTCCGGCCACACAATTGTTCCACCACCGTGTGAAGAGACATCATTGAGAAATACCCATAAAAGCTATACGAAATGCTTAAGGAAACGTCTTATGACCATGCTCTTTGATCGCGTGATCCAAATGAGGGCCATGAGGGCGCCATTCTTCCTCAGATGGAAAAGTATTAATTGCAAATCCAACACGTGGCCGAACAAAACTTGCTCTTTCTTCACCACCCTGGCTTACTTGCCAAGCCGCAGTCAGAAATTCCTCCGCATACACTTGTGTCAAATCTTCATTAGGGTAAACAGCACTCCCCAAAAAAGATCCAGGCCAATCTTCTGGATTATCAACACTTAAGCCCATACAATTCCACATTGCTTGTTCGGATAGTATAATCAAGTGATCCGGAATCAAACTAGAAACAAGTAGATATCCGTTTTCTAAATAAAGGAATCTGTGAAAGCGTTAGAATAAGATTATTTATACCTATCCTTTGTTGCGTTTCAAAAACACATTTTACCCTAAAATAAAAATCACATTCCGAGTATGCCCTGTAACATAATCAATACAGATCCATAAACCCTTACAAAGAACTTCACCAATAATAAATCCGAGAAAAAGATGCTGTGTCCGCAAATAAAACCCAGGGCCTCCATAACGCATTACTATTCTTTTGATCAACCATGCAATAAACACACAAAACCAAATCTTATTCATCATATGGTTACCCGCTACAGCAAAACCTATAGGATGCAATGGCCACCAAAATAGATATTGACGAGCCCAGGTCAATAAAAGCATACCCGCCCCACCGAAAACAAAAAACCCTAACTCCTCCCAGGCTACACTAGACGGCTCCAGATTCCGCAAAGCCGTATTATAAACAACATTTGGACTTCCGTTGAAAAACCAGCCAACAAGATTGATCCCACCATAACGGTAAGCCATCTGTAAAACCATCCAACAGGACCCAATAGCACCTAAGATAACAGACCAGTATGCCCCTATTAATATCATTTTCCTACTTTGCTGATCCATATCCTCAATAATCTTCAAGCCGTTCGCCATCAGCGCTAATATAAAGATGCGAATATCTGCAGCCCATATATAGGCTAACGACAAGTTAAATACACTTCCCTTACCAATTAACGTTGTCCCTAACCCCTGCATAATAAGGTCAGGCGCAATCATAGGCGAACGAACTGCAGCTAAACCGGCCTCAGCAACAACACGACTGATTCCCACAAAAATCACCAAAGCTACCACAACAAAGAGTATCGCTACCCATAGTTTTGTTCCCATCAACCATAACCAACCTACCATCACGAGGATTCCAGCAAGAAAGCTGAAAACTGCAAAACGATAAGATCCCACTTCGTCCTTGTCTGATATTTCTCTGGTAAAACCAAAGGCTTTTTTAAAAACCCCGGTTATGTGTTCCCTACCAATCCACAAACCAAGTAAGACCATAGCGATCAATGCACCACCTCCTTGGTAAGCCAAATAAGGCTGATCCGCTATGCCATAAACAAAAGTCTGTTTAGATCGCATTCCGATAATCAAAAGCAGTTCGGACTGTAATTTCGATAGAAGTTGAAAAAACCAAAGACCTGCTGCAATATGAGTACTTATCAAATACGAAAAACCTATAATCGAAAAAAATAGGCTCAATTGTAAATTTTGATTTCCAACAAATGGGACCATCCATGTCATAGGTATAACTGGAAAGGCAGGATCATAACTATGTAACGCTTTCAGCGAGCCAATAATTAAAGGGAGCGAGGCTCCCATCCACATTACTCTATTCTTTAAAAAAGTATTTAAAATCTTGCCCTCTGACTCGCCCCGAATCATAGTTATACCGACCTGCGTTAACGGGAATGCCAAGCGTTCGCGTTCAACCCATTGTCGCCGGAGGATTATTGCCGCTGAGATCATGGTAACATAAAGCGCACACAGAAAAACCGCCCACCAAAAAAGAGGCTCTAACCAGATTTGCCAAGGAATTTGGGCCTCAACACCTATTCCCTCATAAAAAGAAGCGTTGTCTTTTCCATCATTTACTAAAATCAATTGTTTTGGAATTAACGGACCTAATAATTCTTGCCATTTGTTCTCAGGCGTTGCGTAATAAACAAAAGCGGATATAATAGGCAACAGTTGTTGACTCATACCCATCGAACAAAGTGCCGAAACAATCAACATCATTACATAAACAAGGACTAAATCTGAACGATTTAATGCTAGAGAGCTATTCCTTATCGTTGCGAATATATTTATGATCGCGCAAATCAACAGAAAATTTGCCAGCCACCAACCAGGCATAGCCATTTCAAACGGTCCATATATGTAAGTAACGAGGTAGATTAGCGCGGTCGTTGTCGCAACTAATAATGCGCAAGGCACGCTAGTTGAGGACCACTTGAACAAGACATTCAATAAACCGATGAGCACTAAGAATAAGAAAATAGCACCCGGTGTATTAAAATCCCAAGCCATATGAGTAGCGTGCATCGCTGTATTTGCGTAGGGAGCACCTATGGCAAGGAAAAAACTTAAAAATGTTCCAGTCCAGAGACCTCGCCATGTAACCTGGCCTCCTTTTACCCAAGATTGATCACTACTTCGGCCAGCCAAGTATGTATCATAATGCTTTGGAATTGAACGATTCAGAATATTACTTTCGCAATCAATGTGCTACAGATCCATCTGCGTGAAAATGTCCACTAATTTTTACCTTTTTCTGAGGGAATCTACTTAAAACCTCCTCTTTAATTTCTATTCCAATTCCCGGTCTATCGGTCAGTATACGGTAGCCTTTTTCAATAGGCATCTGTTCATCAATTATTGGATCCAGATATGAGGGCAGCAAGTTAGACTCCATGTGCGTGTAATTAGGTAGCACTGCAGCAAAGTGAGAAAAAACGGAATTGTTTACTGCACTCCCCATCAAATGAGGAAATACTCCCACAAAAGCAGCCTCTGCAACAGATGCGATTTTTTTTGCTTGGGTAAATCCACCAGCTAAAGAAATATCCGGTCTAATCAAACTTACAAGCTTTCCGTCTATCAATTCCTTAAACTGCTGTAAACTATAGAAACGTTCACCCGTAGCAATAGGCAACCTTACATTCGGCGCCATAATTTTTAGAGCTTCTACGCTCTCAGGTGCTAAAGGGTCTTCGTAATATAGAATGCGAAAAGGCTCCAATTCACGAGCAAGAGTGATAGCTTCTTCAATTCGAAGATTACGATGTATCTCGAGGCCAAGGTCAATCTGATAACCAATAGCTGTCCGAACACAGGCCACCATACTAACTGCCTCATCTATAATCTGACTGGCGGATTTACCTTCGAAGCCCTCATAAAAAGGTGTCATACGTAATGAAGTGTAACCTCGTTCTACATGTTTTTTTGCATCCGCCACTATTTCACTCTCAGTATTACCAGAAATATTCTCAAAAACTTTTATTTTATTCCGCGTTTTTCCCCCGAGTAACTGATACACTGGCATACCAACGGATTTACCCAAAATATCCCAAAGTGCTATATCGATGGAACTTAGTGCAGCTCCAATAACTGCCCCTGCAAAATGTGTTTGACGAGAAATGATCTGATAATGATGTTCTATGCGTAATGGATCTTTACCAACAAAATATTCTGCCAGTTCATCTATAGCAGCTTTAACCATTCCGTGATGTGCCCAAAGACCCGCTTCTCCATTCCCTATAAAACCTTTATCCGTATACACACGAACGAGGAGGTAGCGATCTACGCAAAAGCTACGTATTTCTGATATCTTCATGGGGCTCCTACCCTTAGTATAAATGCATCAAATGTCTGGCTTCAGGAATACCACTTAGTTCAAATTCTTTACTAATCCATCGTGCATTAGATGGTAAACCAGGATTTCGATAGGCATACACGACAGTCCATCGAGTTTCACTTAATCTTTTACGAGGGCTAACCGCATGCGCGGCATGTGTCCACATAAGCACAACAGAGCCCTCAGTCGCCGAAACTTCTTCGATTAACAAAGGAGCACCTGTTTTCGGGTGCCTTTTACCTACCAACCATCCATTTTCGAGTTCTCCGTCGGATGCAGCAGCAATTTTGGCATCTCTAAACAAATGGCTGCCTGGAACTACTTTCAACCCTCCATCGCCAACCTCAAAACCATTGATATAGAAAAAAATACGCAAAAACCCGAGATTACTTTCTCCCTCTCCGTATTCATGACTGTGCCATTGGACACCACAGTTTCCAGGCAATCGATTTAAACTTACGCAATGATCAAACCGAAACGGTTCACCCAAAACAGCAGAAACCAATTCTAACATTTCTGGGTGTGCTATTAATGAGGCTAAATACGGATCGTATTCTGCAGCATAATGATTGGGGCTATGCTCTGATTCAGTTGAGAGCATAGCCTGAATCTTATCCAACGAGTCAGTTAATTGCTCTCTCACAGGGTCCATCAAGAGACCCGGGATTATAAGATACCCATCGATATCGAGAGAATTTTGGTATGCCGGATCCCAATCATATGGTTTGAAAAGTTTGTTCAAAATAGAAAGACCTTTTTTCAATTTGAGATAGGCGACAATCTAAATTCGGAGTTAAGCTTAAGCAAATAGGACTTTTGAAAAAAATCAAAAAAATGGACAGGAGTAAAAAAGTATTTTATAATGTCATTCAAAAATTGAGAAATTATGAAATTAACTGTGGATGAGATACGTTTTTTTAAAGAATACGGCTACCTGATTAAACGTAACGTTCTTAACGAAGCATTGATGGCTGAAGCCCGTGAACGTCTTTGGCATTTTCTACCTAAGGGTAGGTCTCCCCAAAAACCAAATAGCCTAATTGGACCGTTTAGCGAAGCAGAAGAGGACCGTTCACACCCAAACGAGATATACAAATTTCGTGTCAACTATAGATCAATTGGTCAAGAACCCTGGATGGTCCGACTATTGGCCAAAGACCCCAACGTATGGAATATGGCTGAACAAATGCTTGGGAAAGAGTGTTTGCAAGAGCCAGATCGAATACGTGGGATCTATTGTACACTCCCTTTTGGTAATCATCCCAAACCATCATTAACGTGTCATGTCGATGGTCATCCCTTCCACTTGGGTGTGGTTGGTTATATTGATGACGTCGCGCCCACGGGTGGTAGTTTTACCGTCTGGCCCGGAAGCCACAAACAATTCTATTATGCCTTTAATTCTCAGTATAAACATGAACGAAACGAAGAATATTCTATGATTTGTGAATACTACAACGGTCATCAGCCTGTAGATTGCTTTGGAGAAGCCGGAGATATTGTTTTTTGGCATCATCGTTTAGCTCACATGGCAAGCCCAAATAGTACATGTAATATCAGACAAGCCGTACTATACGATTTTAAAAAGACAAATATAAAAGAGGCTGAATTAGACCCACCACAGGAAGATATGTGGCAAGACTGGTCATCAGGAATCCGTGATGCTTAACCTCTTTAAAAAGATCAAAATCTTAGATTCTTTATTCAATTATTGGGCGCGGATGCTTCACTAAATCCATCAGATAATCGCAATACGGATTTCCAGGAGCACTTTCAGCAATTTTCAGTAGCTCTTTATCGTTTATATAACCCTTTTGATATGCTATTTCTTCGACGCATCCCACTTTGAGACCCTGGCGATGCTCGATTGTCTGCACAAAATCGCTAGCCTCTAAAAGACTTTCGTGGGTCCCGGTATCTAACCACGCAAATCCTCTTCCAAGTACTTCAACACTTAGTTTTCCCCTTTGAAGATACACATTATTCATGTCTGTAATCTCTAATTCTCCTCTGGGAGAGGGCTTTAGAGATTTGGCAATTTCAACAGCCTCGCCATCATAAAAATAAAGTCCGATAACTGCATAATTAGACCTAGGATTAACAGGTTTCTCCTCAATACCGACTGCTTTGAGATCTGAACTAAACTCTACGACACCGTAACGTTCTGGATCCTGAACATAATAGGCAAAAACACACCCACCTTCCTGAATTCCTCCTGCACGTTGGAGCATATTAGATAAACCATGCCCATAAAGAAAGTTATCACCTAAAATTAAAGCACTAGGCTCACCCCCAACAAAGTCAGCTCCCAACGTATAGCTTTGAGCGAGACCCTCTGGACGAGGTTGAATAACATATTGAATATCTAAACCTAGTTTTGCTCCATCACCAAACTGCTCTTTATAAAGATCTATATGTTCCGGTGAAGAAATAATTAGTATTTCTCTAATATTAGCTAACATCAAAACAGATAATGGATAATAAATCATCGGTTTATCAAAAACTGGCAGAATTTGTTTTGACAACGAAATGGTTAAAGGATATAACCGCGTTCCCTTACCACCCGCTAAGATAATACCTCTCATATGTAAAACCTCTTTCTTTAAAAATTACTTGCAGCTTCAAAACAAACATGTAATAGAGTATTTTTGAATTTCATCTTGATAACAATCACGAAATAAAAATCTCTTTTCTCATTTCCAAAAATCTAATCAAAAATTAGATTTTAATTAATAAAGATTACATTGATCTCAATAACATTAGCTACCGGAATATTGGCAATGAACATCATCTTAGTTGGTTACCGAGCCGCTGGAAAGTCAACTATTGGTAAAGAATTAGCAACCAAATTGAATTTTAATTTCTACGACGTAGACCGGTTTATAGAGCCTCGAATCACTCCTAAAACTTTATCTGAATTTTACCTTGAAGTCGGTGAAGAAGGATTTCGCCCATTAGAAACTGAAATTGTGCTTGATTTGTGTAATCGACCGCAATCGGTCATTTCACTTGGGGCTGGCTCTCTCATGCGAAAGAAAAACCAGCAGGCTGCAAAAAAGAATGCTCAAATCATCTACATCAAAGTACCTGCAAAAGACCTCTGGAGCCGAATTCAATTAGACCCTAATAGTAAAAAAACACGCCCCAATTTAGCCGGAGGGGGGTTCAAAGAAGTCGAAACTATGCTAAAAATCCGTGAACCTGATTACCTTTCCTGCTCAAACTTGATTGTAGATGGCACGATGCCGATTTCGGAATTAGTCGAACAAATTATCCTATTCTGCCAATCTAACCTTCGTATTTAAATGAAAGAATTCCGACAGAACCAGGCTCTATGCTAATCAAAGAACCAGCCAAAGGCTGATTCTCTAACTCGCCTTCACTCATTTTCTGACATGCCGAGGTGACATACATCTGATCTAAATTTTTCCCTCCAAATGCACACGAAGTTACATTTGTAAACGGCATAATCAGCTCACGTTTTAATGATCCATCTCTTGGGTCGTAACATTTTACCGCTGATCCGCCGTATATAGCGATCCACAACAAGCCCTCAGCGTCAATCGTCATACCATCAAAAACCCCTTTGCCCCCGTTCCGACATACGATTCGTTCATTTCCAATTTTTCCGGTATCGATATCATAATCGTATGCCCGAACGGTATTC
>CEUA01164172.1_pt1 | contig 12429 bp, 5 predicted proteins | sample 361541 | NCBI WGS metagenome assembly CEUA01 (sample SAMEA2623079, study PRJEB7988) | marine metagenome | isolation source: saline water (ENVO:00002010), including
ATAGTGACCGCAATGAGATGCATTATACAGGTGCTATGCCGACCAACCTTGGTGTTGATGTAAAGTGGCGCATGCGACAGTATGCCGCTAATCATGCCAATGCCAACGATTTCATTGTGGTTGAATTGGAACTGACTAATACGGGCGTACTTGATGCCGATGGTGACGGTACTCCTGAACAAACCGATCATCGTGTGGAAGCTTTAACGCTTCACATGCAAAATGAACCCATCAACTCTATGTCGAATAGAACCAACGGACGTAGGGGAGCAAGTGGCTGGTTTACCGGACCTACGTCGGGTTACGATGCTACCCCCGATGCGGATGGTGCGGCTTGGGATGTACCTCTGGTATTTTCGGGACCGTCACCGAGTAAACTGAATGAACCTCATCCTGTATTTGGAACGAGTACCGGGTGGGCTGCTGATGAAAGTAGACTGTTGGGTGTCACCATGAATCGTCGCAAGTATTACTATGATACCTATAACGGTATGCAGTGGATTGCGGCTAAGAAAGGTGCATTACCTGCTAATGGAAGTAGTGCCGGTCAGGAAGACAAGCGCACTATTTACGATAGTCATCCTGTGGGCGAGGGAGGTGAGCGCGGTTGGTTCACGTCTGTCACCAAAGACGATGGAGGTCGATCCGATGCGCGTGCGTCCCACATATACGCGATGAGTTCTTTCTTCAATGGAGAAGCCATAGGAAGCCGGACGTGGGATAAAGGTGCATCGATACAGAGTGAAAGCAACTTAGTTCCTGATCCGAATTGGTTCGATCCAGATCATCCGGATATTGTACCTGGCGATCCTCTCTCTTTTATCAATGCGGTTCGTCCTGAAGGTGAACGTGGGCGACCCACTGGTGATATGCAGACCAATGATACTTTTGTTCAGAACTGGGAGGTGGATGCCAGCAAGTCTTTGGGTGACCAGCCAGACTGGGCATGGACAAAGGGATACTCAATTGCTCATGGATTCGATGGTCAATTGCTTGTTGGTGTCGGTCCCTTCGATTTGGAAGTTGGTGAGACTATCAACTTAGTGTTAGTTGAGTATGCCGGATTTCGTTTGCAGGGGGTGCGTGCAGCCCGCTCGACGGCACAGTGGGCTTATGATAATAATTTCGAGATGCCTACACCTCCACCTACACCTGAGATGTCGGTCGCACCAAATACCAACGTGAAGATTGATGTCAAATGGGATGATCGGGCAGAATCAGATCCTGATTTTGCCGGTTATAAGGTTTATCGATCGGCCCTATTTCCTCAAGTTGATTCACAGGAGATTGGTATGCGTGTGGTTGACCGTTATCACGAACAGACCATTGAGAATCCCACCGATGCTCAATTGGGTGCGTTGGGTCAAGCCAATAACCCGAATATTAGCTCTGCAGCATATAAGACTCAGGAACCGGCGGCTTGGGGCCCCTATCGTTTGATTAAGCATATTCCTGCAAGTGAACTTGGGAATTACTTGAATAGTGGACCCGATAAAGACATGTATGAGTATAAATATGAAGATGCGAGTGACTTAGTCACTTTCGGCTTTACATACTACTACTATGTTGCTGCTTATAATAGCGAATCGGGCTCAATAAACGGTCAGCCGTTTAATTCGCTGGAGACACACCGCCATAACTTCAATGGGCGCGATGGCTTGTGGAAAGGTACTTTTCATTATGCCACCGCTGCTTCTCTCTTTCCTTCTGATCTTTCTGGGCAGAAGGATATTGGGGCGCCTTTTGTACTCAAGTCGCCCTTGGTCGATTCATCCGAACTGACCGGAGGTAACCTCAAGGTTCGTGTTGTGCCAAACCCCTACAAAAAAGGGGCATTGCATGACACTGGTACCGAACACAAGATGCTCTTTATTAATCTACCGACAGGTACGAAGATCACGGTCTTTGATGTGGCGGGTCAGGTTATTGACGTCTTGCAGTTTAATGGAACCAATGCCTATGACGGCACGCTATTTTGGGATATGTTCTCCAAAGATGGTGTGGAAGTTGCCAGTGGTCTTTACATTTACGTGGCAGAGTATCCCGGAGGTTCGCAAACCGGGCACTTCGCCATACTTCGCTGAATCGATCTATGAAATGGAGGCTTAATCAATGAAAGCTTTAAAGATCATAACAGTGCTGGGTATGGTCATGCTCTTAGCGGCCCCTCAGCCATCTGAAGCCGGAGTGAGAAAGTCCGGCTTAACAGGAGCTGCATTCCTTAAAGTTGGTGTTGGAGCACGTGCAGTGGCTTTAGGCTCTGCCTATACCACGGTGACGGGCGATGTCAACCAGATGTTTTGGAATCCAGCGGGTAGTGCTCTCAGTTCAGGTGATACTCAAATTATGTTGTCGCATAATTCCTGGATAGCTGATTTATCTCATGATGCGGTGGGATATGCCCGGGATATGGGAGATATGGGTACCATTGGGATTGGTATTGTAACCCTTGGAACAAGTGGTATAGAATCGGATCGTGACGTTGTACCACAGTTTGTTTTGGATGCAGGTACGTTCGCGCCTAACGATACTGGGTCAGGTAATTATGACTACCGAGATATAGCCGTCGGCGTTACATGGAGTCGACATGTAACAGATCGTCTAGACATGGGTCTTACTGGTAAAATTGTTCGCCAGACTATCGACGGCGTTAGTGCCAGTGCTTATGCGGCGGACTTCGGTGCGATTTATCGCACTGGGTTTTATGGTACTCGTTTAGGCGCCCGAATTAACAACCTTGGAAGTGACTTGACTTTTTATGACATTGGAGCTCCGCTGCCCTTGATTTTTAGTATTGGTGCAGCAACGGATGTTTACGATGACAGTGGTATGCAGGTTACGGTTTTGGCTGATGCTACGAAGCCGCAGGATGGAGAACAGCTACTCTACACTGCTGTAGAGGCTCAACTTTTTGAGATGCTGCAACTTCGGACAGGTTATCAGTTTAATTACCAAGGTGTTGAAGATGAGAAAATAGATGAGGTTGATGGTGTCGTATTTGATGCCCCACGTACTGAGCAAGGTTTAACGGCCGGATTAGGTCTTGGGTTGAGCATGGGTGGGTATGATGCAACCGTCGATTATGCTTATACGTCCTTTGGTATTCTTGACCAAGTTCATCAATTCTCGTTGCAGTTTCATTTCTAATCAGGCGTAAAGCTTATTGTTGTTGAGCTGTCCTGAATCTTTTCAGAGACCTCTGGGGAAAGCATCCCCTAGAGGTCTCTGTTTTTTATGGTAGTTACTTTTGGATAGATTTGGATCATCAATATTTTTCGTAATAATGCTGAATACTCTGCATGTGTGTAATCAGGTTGATTTCGAACTGGTTCTGAAATTACCTTTTTTTTAAGATTTTTTTCAATAAAAAAGTTCCGGTGTCAAAAATATGAGATTTAGATTTTGTCCGTTTTTATTGTCGTTGTGTCTAGTCTTTTGTTCGACTGCAATATGGACTGAGGAACAAATTGTTCCAGATCGGTTGTTCAATTCTATAAAAATATTGTCGTCTGTCGAATCTCGAGTCACAGGATATCCTGGAGCTAAAGAGGCAGCCGATTGGATTCAATCTCAGTTACATTCGTTTGGTGTCGACCAAGTTTATTCACATGAATATTCACAGGTTATGCCCATTGATGAGGGTTTTAAGCTTGATGTCGCAGATCAAGAATTTGAGATATATGGAATTTGGCCTAATCTAATACGTACTTCCACATTACCTGCCGAAGGGATTTCTGGACGACTGATATATGGAGGTCGTGGAGAGTATCTAGATGGACAGTCTATAGAAGGTAATATTGTCTTATTAGAATATGATTGTCAGGATAAATGGCTGGATGCATTTCAAATGGGCGCTCGCGCAGTAGTTTTTTTACAGGTTTCTAACGCGCACCGAAGTGAATCGGAACAAAAATTCCTTGATGTTCCAGCTAATCTACCTCGTTTTTTTGCCCAAAAGAAATTCACATCGCAATTACGTGAATTTGCCCTTCAGAACGAAGAAGCCAAAATCATGGGAAGCATGCCCATGGAATCAGTAAAGGCACGGAACATAGTTGCACTTATCGAAGGTCATGATCCGAATCTAAATAGGGAAGCGATTTTTGTTTCTGCCTACTATGACGCGATCTCTCCGGTGCCTGCTTTAGCGCCTGGTGCTGAACAGGCAAGTAGTGCCGCGGCTCTTTTAGAGATGGCTCGAGAATGGAGTCTTCGGCCACCGGCTCGGACTCTGTGCTTGGTATGGACAGCTGGACATTTCGAGCATATGTCCGGTATGAGACACTTAACTCCTGTTTTCTCAGTTGCAGCTGGTCGTAGAGATAATGATGCACTGACTTCTAAGGAGCGAGTATTAGCCGATCATCTTAGTAAATTCAGGTTTCGATTTTTCGCCGGAATAGACCTGTCAAGCGGTAGTCCGTTTATGTCTGTAATGCGGCCGAGAGTTCCCTATCGAACACCTTTATTAGTTCCTCCAATTACCAATCGTTTATTTGCCTTAGCGCAAGCTTACGAAGATTCAGCCTTAGGCGGTGTGCACGCCTTAGCTAATGGGTTGAAACACGATTATACTCGCCAAGGACTTGGCTCTATAGCCGAGATTATTCCATTAGATGCTTCCGTGATTGCTCTATCTGGTGCTCCAACTATTGGATTTACAACGGTTAATGATAGTCGGTCTCGGTTTGATACGGTGGACGACCGAATTAATGGTATGAACATAGACTGGTTGGGCGATCAGGTAGATTTATTGAAATATGTGATAACCGGTTTATCTAATGATTCTAAATTAGAAGAGTGGTCTTGGGGTAATGATGCGTTTGGACAACTTTCGGGTCAGGTTGTTCATTATGGCCCTCGCAGTTATCTGCCGGACAAGCCCACGTCAAATGCAATAGTAAGAGTTCGTTTAAGAAATCCCACTCTTGCAGGCGTTAGGCCAGATATTTGGGCTGCGGCGGATGATTCAGGTTTTTTTAACATTCCAGGAATTGAGTCCAAAATTATTTATACAAAGCCTGTTAGGGTAGAAGGCTATGCATTGGCCTTTGATGGATCAATTACTGATGCTCCTGATTGGGGAATTAACGGAGAGAGGAAACTTCCAGGCCGAGCACTAAAAGTATTAATGGACGATTTGGATGAGGAGGTACAAATTGTCACTGCCCCACTCATCGGGACGACGCTGCTAGGTGTTTTTGATCCTCGTAATTTAATCACTCCTGAAAACATCAATGTGATTGATGCAGGTCTTGATGCGGAGCCCACGGTTTTTGGTACGGTTTTGCCGTTAACTTCGCCCGAAATTGAATTGTTTAGCTATCAGAATTACGTTGGTTCTAACTCCGAAACAGCAGCTGTTATTTTTATGCCTACAGAGAAGCGTTTCAAGGTTGTTATGTCAACAGGCCGTTATGGCTTAGGGCGTCGATTGTTGTTGCTAAATACAAGTGATGGGTCTCCGCATGGACGGGGTTTTGAAGTAGAGCGCGAAGGCATTTTGTCCAAAACAACCTATCGCGTCGCTCACGATATGATAAGGCTCAATGATTCGCGTATCAGTAATTTGGAAGATCACGGTGTACGCAATGGAAGACTTTCTGAATTCCACAATCGTGCGAAAGCAGAATTGGTTATTGCTGAAGAGGCGTTGGATAGTAAATTATATCGTGACTTTTTAGGGGCGGCACGTCGTGCCTGGTCTTATTCTGTGGCCGCATATAGGGACGTGGAAAGTACTCAGTCTGGAGTTGTAAATGGGGCACTATTTTTACTCGCATTGTTTATTCCGTTCGCTCATTTTTTGGAACGTTTGATATTTTGTTTTTCTGATCTACGTAATCAAGTGCTGGGGTATTTTTTTCTTTTCTTCCTTGGTTTTGCTGCATTGAGTAGGATTCATCCCGCTTTTGAATTATCAATTTCTCCTTTTGTCATTTTGTTGGGTTTTGTGATTTTGGCTCTCGGTTTGCTGGTCACTGGTATTGGTATCTCGCGTTTGAATCGAGAGTTGCAAGAGATAGCTCGTGGTAGACGTGGCCCCACTTCTATGCAGCGTGGGGGTGCCGTTGGAGCATCGATATCTGTCGGACTTGCTCATCTAAGGAGACGTCCATTAAGAACGGGTATGACTTGTGCTACGTTGATCTTATTGACGTTTTCAGTTCTGTCTTTTACGTCTATCAGGTCTACTCTACGAACAAATTGGATTGACGTTGGTTCACAGGCATCATATGAAGGGGCGCTTGTTCGGATGTTAGGTTGGAAGGCGATGGGACTAGAATCGTATCGCATGTTTACTGACTGGTACGGAGAGGAGAACGTTGCTCCACGCGCGTGGAAGTCAGTTTCTTCTGCAGCATCGACATTTCGAATCGAACGTTCAGATAACCCTTTGATTGCAGTTGGGTATATGGGACTGGTGGGCCTGACGGAGGCGGAGAGTCGGCTCGTAAAGCCCCAAGATGATTTAATAGCGGGTCGTTGGTTGACGAAAGATGAGGCTAACGTGTGTCTTTTACCGACAGCGTTAGCTGATTCCTTAGGAGTTTCTGTTGAGGATTTCAGAAGAAATCATGTTCGAATATTTGGTGAAGTCTTTAGGGTAATAGGAATTCTGTCATCTGAGGCTTTAGCGAATCTTGATTTAAATGGAGAGCCTTTGACGCCGCTCGATCCGGAGGCCCAACAACCTAGTGAGGTCAAGACCAGTGGGGGTGGAGCACCTCAACACTATGCTCATTTATCAGGTAATGCTACGGTTGTTCTCCCTTTCTCAAATTTGATGCGTTGGCAAGGTGCCAAAATGGTTTCTTTAGGAATAAATCTGGCTGGCGAATCAGTGCGTAAGGATTTAGAAGAGCTGTCTGAATTATTGGACCTAAATCTCTTTGCTGGTGTTTCTGGTAGACGTTACTTGATCAATACGGTGGGTGTTTCTTCAGTAAGCGGTTTAGGCGAATTAATCATTCCGTTAGCCATTGCAGCCTTGATAGTACTTAACACGATGTTAGGGGCAGTTTACGAACGAACCAAAGAAATTGGCACTCTCAATGCAATTGGTTTGGCACCGATCCACGTGAGTGCTCTTTTTATTGCTGAAGCTGTTGCTTTGGCGGTGGTTGGCGCGATATCGGGTTATCTCTTAGGGCAAACAACTGCTCAGTTCATAAGCAGTCTAGGTTGGTTGCAGGGTCTGCAACTTAATTATTCGTCTTTAGCTGCTATTGTTACGGTCGGGTTAGTGATTCTTCTCGTTGTTGCTTCGGCCCTATATCCGGCGCATATGGCTGGAAAAATCTGTACCCCAGGTATTGAAAGACGGTGGCGTCCTCCTTCTGCAGATGGGCACAGTTTAAGAATGCGTCTGCCTTTTACTTTGGCACGTATGGAAGCTGAAGGCATGGCAGCATTTCAAGCAGAGTTTTGGTCTGCTCATCGGGAGCAATCTATAGGAGCTGGTTTTTATGTGGAACAATTGCGTGTATTTAGAGAAGCTCGAGAAATATCTCTGGGTGCCAAAGTCTGGTTGGCCCCGTTTGATCAAGGGGTTGTTCAAGAAACAAAGCTCTCTATTTGTCCGGGAACGGATCCACGTTATTGCGATATAGACGTGAATTTAAATTTAATTGCTGGCGACTGGGATACTTGGCAGCGAGTTGCTCGTACGTTTCTTGATGACCTGCGCAAACAGTTTCTCGTTTGGCGGACCTTGTCGGAGGATGACCGATCTCATTACGCCGATATTTTAGTGCAATGGGAAATGGATATAGAGCCGGAGATTAAAGGATGAACACACTCAGAGCTTTATTTGTTATCGCCTTCGTCACGGCAACAAGCGGATGGTTGGCGCAGCGGGTGGAATTGTTATATGGTGGTCCCTATATAGCAGGTGCTGGGAGTTCTCCTGGTGGGCAAGTATTCTTGGCCATTCCCTTGGGAGTTTTGGGAGCCTTGGCATTATTTCGGCGATGGATTGGTAAAGGGGAGCGCGCTGTAATCTATACGGGATTGGTTGTCGGAGTCTCGGTTACGGCATCTGGATTGATGCATAGATTTTTGCCAGGCCTTGTCACGGGTTTTTATGGAGGATTTGCAAGTCCAAGTGGACCTTATATCGAATTTCTAAAGTTGATACCGCAGTGGGCAATTCCTGGAGGAGCTAATGAATTGGCTGCCGTAGGTGCTTTTGAGGGGGGTACTCCAGTGCCATGGGATCTCTGGTTAGTACCCCTGCTATCCTGGGCTGCATTCTTTGCTGCTTTATTTCTCACCTCTTTTTGCTTGGTTGCTATTTTTCGCGATCGATGGATTGATACGGAACGACTCGGTTTTCCCTTGTTGGAAATGCCGCTATCTCTTCTAAATGGTCAATTATTTGGCACACGAGTGTTTTATTGGGGTTTTTTATCTACGGTTGGCCTTTTGGGCATCAATGGTTTACATCATTATTATCCAGCCGTTCCAGAAATAGTGTTGAGCCTAAATTTTTCCGATTTTTTGCTTGATGAACCCTGGAAGGCAATGGCTCCGTTTGAGACACCTTTTGTTTTTGAATTTTCGCCATTACTGGTTGGCGTAGCCTTTCTTGTTCCAGTCGAAGTTTCGTTTAGCACTTGGATTTTTTTCCTCTTCACCCGTGTACAGCTCCTCTTGACGGAGCTTGTTGGACGATCTGAATTTCGCGGAGATTTTATTCCGGGTCACGGTTCACCGTGGTTAGATTGGCCGGGGCATTTCCCATTTTTTATGCCACAAGCTCGAGGGGGAATATTATTTCTAATCTTTTTTGGTTTGTGGACCGCGAGAAAGTCGTTGTTGTCCATGTTTCATCCTCGACGACGGCAGGTTTGGGGGTTCATTTTGGGTTTTTCATTCTTGTGGTTTTGGATTTTTTTGCTCGGTGTGCCTGTTTGGATTGCTGGCCTTTCTCTATTCTTTTTTTTCTTTTTGGCTTTGGGATTTGCACGCCTGCGAATAGATGGTGGGTTACCGATAAATGGTGTTCCTCAAATTGTCGGATACATTTTTTTCGTTGCTTTGGGTACTGGTCCGGGAATTTTTGCTAATGAAACCTACGTTGCACTTGCTTTGTTGGCAGTATTGGGTTTTACCTGTGTTGGGATTTGGCCAGCTGTACAGTTTGAGGGCTTAAAGCTTGCCGAGTTGACGGGCGTGTCGTATCGGAATATGGTCGTCGGTATGTGTGTAGGGTTGGTGGTAGGAATATTCTCTGGTTACGTATTTTCGTTACAAATAATTTACGATCATGGTATTTTTACTTTGCAGGAACAAGGCGGTGCTCGCTCAGAAGCTCGCATTGGCCGCTATTACAATTATCTGTTTAAGGATGCAGGGTTAACGTCGGGGCTAACGGACTGGTACAGGCTGGTAGTCCATGGTGTTGGAGCTGCTGTCACGGCCTTTCTTGCTTTTATGCGTCAGCATTTTTTACGCTGGCCACTACATCCTATGGGGTATATTTTCGGCACCGGTTTTGGTTGGCTAGTTTGGGGATCTGTGATGGCGGGTTGGTTCTTCAAATGGTTAGCGGTCCGATATGGTGGAGCTCAGACTTATAGGAGCTTGTTGCCGTTGTTTTTGGGCTTGATCTTTGGTGAGATTTTCATGCGTTTAGTGTGGTCTGCTGTAGCTATGTGGCATGGAGAAATTGGTTCAGGTTATCGATTTTAATTTTTCGATTTTACAAATGGAGGAATAGTGGTCAAGCATGACACGACCTCAGATTTAGAGAGTTATCGAGATCTGATGGGACGCCCGGATAATTTTGAAGAAGGCTTTACTTATCGTACGGTAATAGGAGCTTTTTTTGTCGGTTTTATTATGATGCCGGGTGCTATATATATGGGACTGATAGCGGGAGTTTCACTGGGTTCTGCTGCAGAGTGGGTGACGATTATTCTTTTTTCTGAATTAGCTCGTAGATCTTTCTCTTCTCTCACTCGTCAAGAGATTTATCTGATCTATTATATAGCCGGAGGCTTGGCAGGAGTTATTGGCGGAACGATGTTGGCAGGAGGTCCATTTGGTCAGCTTATGTGGAACCAGTATCTAGTTCAATCACAGGCTGCATTAGGTTTTGGGATTGCTGAACAAATACCTGAATGGGTCTCTCCCGCTAGCGGGTCAGAGGCCCTGTTGGAGCGTAGCTTTTTAAACCGGGCATGGATTCCACCTATTGTTGTACTTGTGGCGGCGCAGGTTTTGTCACGTGTTGAATGGTTTACTCTCGGCTATATACTGTTTCGTACAACATCCGATGTTGAGAAATTACCCTTTCCTTTAGCTCCTGTGGCTGCTCAGGGTGCTATGGCGTTAGCTGAAAATGATGAAGAGCATCAAGGGTGGCGTTGGCGAGTCTTTTCCATCGGTTTAGGGATCGGATTGGTTTTTGGATCCGTTTATATTGGTTTGCCGGCATTAACAGGACTTATAGCAAGTGAACCAATATCATTACTTCCTATTCCTTGGATTGATTTAACAACGACAACAGAATCGTTTTTACCATCAGCTCCGTTAGGTATTGGTACAGATTTAGGCCTAGTTTTACTTGGCATGGTCTTACCTTTTTGGGTTGTTCTCGGCTCATTTGTTGCTGCGATGGTACATGCATTGGGAAGCCCTATTCTTTACCATGCTGGTTTTCTAACGCATTGGCGACCGGGGATGGATACGATCTTGACGAATTTTGCCAACGATATCGATGTATGGATGAGTGTTTATATTGGAGCAGGTTTTGCCGTTGGGTTGATTGGGATAGGCTATGCTTTGAATGCATTTCGAACGGCAAATAAAGAGGGAAAACATGCAAGTTTCAGTAATATTCCCAAGGGACGTGGTGACTTCCCACTCTGGCTGGCCTTTGTAGGATACGGTTTGTCAACTTTGGCGATGATCGGGTTGTGTACTTTGTTACTAGAAGATGACGAATTTCCCTTGGTCTTTTTGCTTTTATTTGGTTTCGTGGTTACTCCTGCACTTTCTTATATCAATGCACGTATGGCAGGATTAACCGGACAAATGGTTTCTTTTCCAATGATTAGAGAGGGAGCTTTCATACTTAGCGGTTACAGAGGGGTGGATATTTGGTTTGCTCCGATTCCTTATGCGGATCATGGGCGTCGGGCCCAGTTGTTTCGCGAAGTAGAGCTCACGGGAACACGTTTCACCTCTATTCTCAAAGCTGAATTATTGATTTTACCTTTGAGCTTAGTCTGCGGTTTTATTTTTTGGCAACTTATTTGGAGCATGGGGCCCATTCCTTCGCCCGCTTTTCAGTATGCCCAAACGTACTGGCATCTTATTGCTTTGCGACAATGTTTATGGTATTCAGCTACAATGGGCGGTGAAACTCTATTTGATACGGCTATAAAAGGATGGTGGATAGTAGGAGGGTTTTCTTTTGCAGGAGGTAGCTTTGCAGTCTTGTCCCTGCTCCGGCTGCCGGTCTCTTTGATTTACGGATTTGTTCGGGGCTTATCTGGTTTGCCCCATCTACTTATCCCAGAAATGATCGGTGCTTTAATTGGACGCTATTCTCTAGAGAAACGCTTCGGAGTCGAGGTTTGGCGTCAGTATGCACCTGTGCTTTTAGCTGGGTATGCTTGTGGAATGGGATTGGTAGGTATGTCGGCGGTCGCCATTGCTCTTATATCAAAATCTGTAACTCAGCTACCATTTTGATTAATAATTTTGATGCGCGCCAGGTTGATTTATAAGAGCAGTTTTCAAACCATAATTTGTTTCATAGTGGTTGCTATTGGTATCGGTGGTAAGCGTGGAAGCAAAGTTTATTGTCAGAAAGGTCAATGCTATAATGGCGAACATGGCCCCTAATGTAAGCATGTCGCGTATCTGCCCGTCATGATCGAAGAAAAATTTCTTAAGAAAAAGTGGCATACAGTTGTATCCTTTGTGTAGTTATCGGCTTTCAATATAAATCATACAAAGTGTCACAGAAAATGCAAGTAACTTCATTGCCTAATCTCTATGATGGCTGATTGGAGTGCTTTTATTACTTTTTTTATATCATCATAAGAATTGTAAATATGTATGGATACTCGCAAAGCATTCAATTCACCTTCATAAATACCACGCAGTCGTATTTTATGTTCTTCCCAAAGTTTTTGTTGGAGATTTAGGTAGTGGATATTGTTAAATCTGAAGGTGATTATTGATGTTGAATCGGTCGGGGTTAATATTTCAGCCCCGACATCAAAGAGCCCTTGCCGGAAAAAATCGGTTAAACTTCTATTCTGTTTCCAAGCATTTGTATGACCGATTTTAGACCAAAAGCTAATTGCCGAATTTAGACCGTAGATTAGCGAAGTGTTGATCGTTCCATATTCGTAACGTTGTGCGGAATCTATTAGTGAGGCTGTGTTATTAGTAAAGCTGAACTCTCCT
>CEUA01234216.1_pt1 | contig 12425 bp, 19 predicted proteins | sample 361541 | NCBI WGS metagenome assembly CEUA01 (sample SAMEA2623079, study PRJEB7988) | marine metagenome | isolation source: saline water (ENVO:00002010), including
ATATTTCTGTTATCAACATAGTTCTTAATAGTTGTAGCAGGATCAGTATGTCCTAAAAGAACTGATAAGTCATCCAAAGATCCTTGATTTTCATTTAAGAACTTCGTTGCGTAGAAATGACGGATGCCGTGTACAGTTAAATACTTTGATTTATTACTATCATGTACAAGCTTATTTCCTGCTCTTAGAGCCTTACCAAAACGATCTCTGGTATCATATTTACCAACGGAGTTAGGGAACATTAAATCGCACTCTATTTGGATCTCTTTATAAGCCATTAATCTTTCATAAAAATCAAAAGATAGAGGAACGGTTCTTACACCTTTAGCAGTTTTAGGCTTGCTCAATATTCTAGTGTTCCTGTTAAAGCTTTTGTTGATAGAAAGAGTAGCAAATTTTCTGTTGCCCTTTTCAACCAATTTTAGATCATCCCAAGTCATCGCAAGAAGTTCACCTTTTCTCATGCCAGTTCTTTTGAACATCTCGATCGTAATAAGTAGCTGCTCATGCCATAAGTTTCTAAGATGCTCTGGACGATTATGGATGCCTTTTAAATAACTCTGCTCAGTGAAATATAAAACATCTTCAACATTAAGTGCTTCAGTTCTTGCATCTTTTATTTCGTTATAATCAGAAATAATTTTTGGAGCTGGAAAATCTTTTAATAATACATCAGCAAAAACATCCTTAACTTGATAGAATTTATTTAAGTATCTGGAGATCGCTTTAAGCAAATTAAAAGATCTTTTAAATGTTCCATAAGAACTTGCTAATCGAAGATCCTCAGTTTCTAAATCGTTAGCATTGTCAGCGCAATATTGTCTTAATTCAACCATGCAATTTTCCGCATTTAATTTAGACCAGTTTTTATCACCGAAAAGTTTTATAATTTTTTTGCAAAGATTTAATTCGTAATCAAAAGTGGACTGCATGATAGATCTATTTAATTTTAGATCCACTGCATATCTACGACCTAAATAATTCTCATGCTGCTTCCAGTCAAAATCTTCAATGCCAGTAGTATCTGCAAAAAGATCTTTCACCATTAATATATCTTTACTCATATCGTGGTCGTCAACATTGTTAATTAATGCTGCACACCTTTCGCGTACAGCATTTTTATTCATTTTTGATTTGTTAATATTTAATATTTTATTTTTAGGTAAAAGTTTTGCGGCAACTAACTCATCTGATTTTTGCTTCCAGTCCTCAACTGAAAAACCACTCGGCGCATATCTAAAATCTGCAACCCAGTATGAAGCTTCGCCAATTTTTCTAGTAGTAATATTAATCATTATTTCTTCCCCCATAATTCTAAAGCTTTTTCTTTACAAGCTTTCAAAGTTTTAGATTTTAATAAAACTTTTCCATCTATATCTTTTAAAGTTGCTACTGATTGATGCGTACTTTGATCCCAAAAAATAGTTCCTTTAACATCGTATAAAGGTTTGCCATCTTCATCGTTCCAAATTGTATAAAGAGGATAAGTGCCGTGAGTTGTGAATTGTCTATTTAGGTGTCTTGATTTAAATCCACCCTTTTTCTTTACCCACTCTGTAGTAAACTTTAAATTTTTTGATTTTAAAAGAACTGAAATTTTGTCATCACTACTCGTAATAACGCCATCTTCAATATCAAATATATCTTTTCTATGTTCCATGTTTAATCTCCTATTGTTTAACATGGCTTATTATAACAATAATGTTAAACATTAATCAATAAAAAAGACGAGAAAAAGACGAGAGATTTGTGTTATTTTAGTAAAAGTGTTGGATTTCTGCGGTTTATAGGGCTACGACCACTGTTTCCCAAAAACAGTATTCTACCGATTTTGGAGTGGTCGTAAAGCCTTATTTTACATCGCTTATTAAAGGTGGGTATAGGTTTTAGTGATTTGAATTGTATCAGATATATTTCAACTGTATCAGATATATTTGAACTTTCTCATTAAAAAAGACGAGAAAAAGACGAGAGAATTATTATTCATCTTTCGTGAACTTCTCACACATTCCAGCGTCAAGCATTTTTTGATTAATACTTTCTCCGCCGCTCATAACATCAGCTATGATAATGTTGTCCTCTATTCTAGTTTTTATAGAGAATTTTTCTGGTAAAATACTATCGAGATGAGCTTTTGCTTTATCACCAGCAATGCCAGTTGGAGCTTTTAAATTTAGAAGCTTTACTCGCATAGATTGAAGTGAAACATTAAAGCCAAGATCTATGAAACATTTTATTGTATCACCAGATACAACTCGAACTTTCATTGCTTTATAGATATACATTATTCGCTTTTCTGATCTGTTTCGATCTGAATTTTAATTTCTGTATCTTGTGGAATATCTGCATTAAGCATTATTCTTGAAGATCCACACGCCATTAAAAATATTGGCAGTGCAATAACTATTAAATATTTCATTTTAAACTCCTTATTTTAGTTGTTTTGTAAGTATAGAATTTCAGATATTTTCATTGCTGTAGCTTTTGTCGTTTTTAAATTTGCAACGCCATCTTGATAAGTTACAACCAATACTCCCCACGCATCATCTGTGGACATTATTGGACAAGCTATATTTGAAATTGATCGATCTAAAGATGTGCATTGACTTAAAACAAAATGACCAATGACATATTCATCGCCTTCCATAAAATATCCTGTTGGCAATAAATCTTCACTATTTCTTGGAAGCATCATTAAAGGAACAACATTTCTTGCATCAACCCAATCATATAACCAAACAGATTGTATCTCGCGATCAGATCTTAATAATTTATTTACAAGATCCTCAACTTCATCTTTCTTTTCTGGTTGCGCTTCAAATACTTCTATAATCGGAATATTTTGGTTATCTTCATCAGCAGTAAAATTGGTATATTGTTGAAAAGCTATATATGCGATTACAGCGACAACAATAAGACCAGTTATCTTCATTGCAAAAGCTGACCAGTTTTGCTCTGGGCTAATGATGCTTTTTATAATTTGAATTATTTTATCCATTATCTACTTATCTGATGTTCAGCTCCTCTATAAAAAACTGAACGGATAATCGCTCTAGTTTTTTTTATTTTTTTTATATTAGAATTACCTCGATAAATTTTATTATCTCCATTCGATATATCAAAAAGTGGTTTTCTAAATGTTTTTAAATTAGTTACATAAGTGTTTTCCATTATTTTTCCCCTATAGCTTCTGTTTCAAAATCGTATTTATAAACATCTGTATTTATTAATTCTGTTTCTACAAAACCGATTGCATTTTTTCTGTATTCTAAAACTTCTTCCATATTACTGAGATCTAAATATCCAATATAACTTTCTATTAGATCTCCATCTTCGTTATAAAAATAACCTTTTGTTTTTTCTAAACTCATCTTTTTAATTCCGTTACAGTTAATCCAGTGCCACCGAACACCCAGTATTGATCGGTAGTTTCTGTTGGTTCATATAAAAATAATCCGTATTTAGATCCTGTTGTTCCAGTTACGCCAGTAGCATCATCTAAGAATGATGAACTGAAAGATCCTTGTATGCCCTCAGTAGAGCTTTGTCCTGTTGCATCGCCAGTGCCTAAAAATACAGCATAGTTTCCAGATGCTGCTGCTTTAGTCCAAAAAGCGTTAGTTGGTAGTTTCTGTAAAACAATTGCATAAGCGTATTTTGCTGTTCCAATAGTTCTTTTACTTGCAAGCGCATTAGCATTTATTAAAAAGCCTGCTATCGAGCTGTCAATTGCTCCTAGAGTTATTTCAGACACCATATAACCATTAAATGTAGTGCTATCTGATCCAGTTCCATTTGCTGAATAAGTTATTGCATCCTGAGTAGTGCTTTCTGCATTAGAATTATAGGTAACAATAGATCCTGATATATTTGAAATAGCGTTCATAGTAACATCACCAGTTGCAATAGTGCTAAACTGAGCTGATACTTCCGAAGTGTAACCAGATGCTACACCACTTGTATTAACAGATCTTATTTTAAAATAATAAGTTTGGTTCAGCGATAAAGCATCTTCATAATTCCAGTCAAATTCTTGCGCTGTACTTGGCACTCCATCAATACTTGTTAAAAGTGAAAAACCAGATCCACTTGAAGTGCTGTAATAGATTTCAACACCTTTTAAATCTTTATCAGCTGGGTTAGTCCATTTAATAGTAATGGATAAAGGATCGCTTGTAGCGCTTGGAGAAGTAGGTACAGCTGGAGCTGTAGAATAAGTTGGTATGGTAATCTGGCTTGTAGCACTATATGCGCTATATTTTCCTGCCATCGTTCTTGCTCGAACCTTAACATCGTAAGTTTCACCAGATACAACAGGAGTTATGATAGTCTTTGTCATTTTCGAACCATCCGTCCACCAAAGTAAAAACTAACAGTGCTGCTTAATATCATATACGCTTCTTCTGAGAAGCTATCTCGGATCGCTTTTAATGTTTCATCTCCGTCTTGTATTGCGACTGCAACCTGACTAACTACAACTAAGCAAAATAGAGCGAACATTGTATAAGTGATGACTGGTCGAACCGATGCTGATAAGGATGCTACGAATTTTGAGTGATTTGCTTTTTGGATTGTTTCATCGTGAGCGTAAATTGATTTAGCTTGTTCAACCAGAGCTTGCTGCTCGGCTTCTTTTAATTTTAATGAACTTAATTCTTTAGCAAATTTGGCTTTTGTTTCCATCATCTGGATCTCTAATTTTGCTTTTTGTCGATTTTCTGCAAATTTTAATAAACTGGGTAGAAAAGAGCTTCCGAATCCGAGTGCCGATGAAAATAATACTGATAGCATGAAAAAATGTCCTTATAAATGAGTTCTAAAGTGTGTTGTAGATGTTTTATATACTAATTAATGTAATACATTAAAAGTTGCTGTATGACGCTTAAAACGCGTTCTGAGCTATTTTACGAAAAGAATACAATTTTAAGCAATAATATAAGCACTGCTGCCGTGCCGCTTATCATAATTGCTTCAATTCTCTTAATTCTTATTAAAGTCAGCTCGCTAGTCTTAGTACATTCCTTAATATGATCTTTTAAATGCGCTTCCAATACTGCCACCTTTTTATCTACCTCTGAAATTGTTGTTTTTGCCATTAATTACTATCCCTTAAAACTGATATTTCTGTAAAATTACTATCACTGGATTTTTTATAAGCCACATCGTATTCAACAACATGGCGATTATTTGTTGGATCGGTGATACTACACTCAACTCCGTCAAATAAAGTTCCATCTTCTGCTTTTTTAGTTGTAATTGCAGTTAGAGAAAAACTTGGAGCATCTACATTTTCTATTTTTGTAACTGTTGGAGCAGCTGTTTCTGGCATCGCTGTTTCATCAGTTGCTGCCCAGTCATAAACACTGCTTGATGTTTCTCTTAATGTTACATCAACGCCTAAAACCATCTCTCCATTTTCACCATTTGTTGTTCCAAATTTCCATGAAGCAACCTCAAATATTTTATTTTTAAAACCTAAACTTTTTTCTAAAGTTACATTTACCGTATCATTTGGCTCTAATGAAAATTGCGTTAATTTAAGCGGTAAAGTTAAAGTGTAATCTTGCAAGTTTTTATTCAAATATATTTTAGCTATTCTTTGAGCCATTGGAGAAGAATTTGTAAAAGGCAATGGCAATTGAGATTTAATTTCTTCACCAGCTGCTGTTATTGCAGCAGTGTTTTTTACTTCTGGATAATCTGCTGGTTGATAATTACTTTCTTGCGTTACAAAAATTCCAGAAACAGAATTAAATACTTCTCTGCGACTAGGTTTTGTAATTAAAGATATTGCTCCACGCAGATCTTCTTCTGTTATTGTTTGTGTTGGAGCAACCCATTCGCCCACTCTTAATTTATATTTACCATCAATGTAAGATAAGTTACCCACGCATGAGCTTAATAACATTTCAAGGTTATTTGATATTGTTGCTCCTGTATCTATAACACCATTACAAGCATATCTGTTTTCATAAGTAACTGGATCTGTATCTAATGCTACTTGTTCTTCGCAAGTGTTCGCAGCTGCCGTAAAAGATGTAGTATCTATTCTGGAAACTGGAACTCCTAATCCATAATCTGCATCTGTAAGATAGTCATAAATCACTAAAGCAGGATTATCACTCCAAGCAGTAGTGCTAGTTCTAAAATCTAAAATTTTTCGACCTTTAACAAGAGCAGTTACATTAGGAATACCGCTTGTAAAAACTTCTGGATCGTATGCCATCGCAAATGTTAAACACGCAATACCTTTAAACTGATCGCTGCTTGTAAGATCTGTATTACTATAAACTGTGCTATCTAAAGTTTGAGTAGTTGTACCAGTCATAGAACTTAAATTATAAAAGGTAAATCTTGCATTACTGTTTGGATAGTATCTTGATGGAGATGTTACTCTACCAGTAACAGAATCTATCGTTAATTCTTCATTATTTGCGTAAACCTTTTCAAAGCTATCAATTTCTTTGTAAGATAAAGCCGTTACCATATAAAGATGTTCTCTATTAGAAGCTACTCCGCTTGTTCCCTCGCTCATATAAAGAATAGTTCCACCTACTTTTGCTCGTCCATAAACTACTTTTCGCGATGCAATTGGACTACGCTGCATACTGCTTCTAGCCAGTAAAGAATTAAGATCCATTTTTGGCAGCAATGCTTTTCCTGCCATTAATAGTGGAACGCCAACTATAACAGTTTTAGCTGCCCAGATAGCTGCTTTAGCGGCAAAAGTACCAGATTTAACTGCTGCTGCTCCCACAAGCCATTCAGCAAATTTGGTAGCCAACATTGTAACAAATTCGCCCATCTTATCCTCTAATTCTTAAACTTCTAATGTTAAAAAAGTATTCTCCGCTTTCTACTGGAAAAGTAATCATTCCAGAACTACTTACTCCAATCAATTTTCCTTTATAATAAATTGTCGCAGAATATTTTGAAAAAGTCGTATCAGATGGATTGTTAACAAGAGCAATATCGCCATCTTTTAACTTATTTAAATTATTATGTTGCCGAAATCGGCTATCAAATATATCGATAAATTCTTTGTGCTTTTCGTGCTTTAAAACTTTTTTAGCTTGAGCTGCACTATTCCATTTTCTTATTTTTTTAAGATGGTTAATGCCTGTTACAGCTTCGACTGCTCCATTCGTAAAAGTCATACAGTCATTTTTTCCATATTCAAAATCTTCGTGTAATTTTTGTTCTATATAATTATCAAGCTTAGTCATTAAAATAATCTGCTTCCACCTTTCATAAAATCATCAACAATTTTATTAATTTCATCTTGTGTAGGTGGAGCAACTACATTTGGAACTGAACTAAATGGAACACCCCATAAAACTTCTTTTTCTTGTAATCCAGATACATATCTTAAACTTGTTTCAGTAGATCCATATTTAGCTTTTTGATCGTCCTCAGTGTATCTGGATATGCGTGTTCTTTGCATATCTATAAGTTGGTTTTCAACAGTAAGATCTATTCTTGATCCCTCACCACTTGTATTTATTGTCATCTGATCCATGCGACCAGTAAACAATTCATACGGCGTTAAAGTTAATTGACCATCAACTAAAACACCAAAATAAATTGATACGCTACGACCTTGATAATCATCCCGTAAGGCATTTGAAATGTAATCAACTGGAATACCAGATAAACTTAAAGTTAAGCCCTCTGCTGTTAATTTTTCGTTCTGGACAACATTTGTAATTTGTCCAAAATCGCCTAATCCTTTGTATGTTTCCGAGTCAATTGTTATATCTCCGAAGCCAGTCCATACCCTTGCTGGAGCATCGACAATATTTATCTTTCCACCCATTCCAGAGTGCGCACTACAATAGTAATACAGAGTATCTGGAGCGCCACCAGCAACAACAATTTGAGTTTGTGAGCTTGATGTTGTTACACCAGTTGTATATTCAGATCCGCCGCCATGAGTTCCATCACTTGTAGTTGATAATCTTAGAGGATGCGATGATACGCTGCTATCACTTGTATCAAAGATAATTGTGTTACCTCTGGCGATGGTTAATTCTTGTTGTTGATCTGTATTTATAAAATACTTATTGCCCTCACCAGTTGTTCCAACTGTAACTAAAAATGTGCGAGTAAAATCTCCAGAAAAATCCAATTTTACTGCAAAAAATGGTTCAACTTCATCAGCTGCAATCTGAGATCCAAATGTAATTGTACGAGCCATTATTTACCTTTGCACTGACACTTATTATTAGAATAAGAAATCTTTGAATCGTAGCTTTTAACACCACCGCATTTTTTACATTGGCGTTTAGCTTTTTTTGCTTTTTTGCGTTTACTTTTTTTACCAAAGTTTAATTTTTCACGGATCTTTTCTATCCAAGTGTATTTCATTCCGCGATGAGAACGCTTACCTTTTTTATTTTTATCTTTCATTATACTGCTTCTATTGCTGTAAAGCCTATTCCGTACATTGAAACGGTTGATACTTGCCATCGCATTTCATTTGATGCTAATCGGAATTTGCCTTTTGGATTGCTAACAGTGATTGTTTCACTGCCACTTAAAGCCACTCTTAATTGTGGAAAAATGTTAACAACTAATTCACCAGAACCATTGCTACTTGTATCGTCCAGAACTTTAAATAAGTTTGTTGAAGCTCCAGTACCAATACTAAAATAATCACCAGCTTTAAAATAGTCCGTAGCGCCTGCTGGAGCGCCTGTTATGTTCAAAGTATTACTCTGAGCAGTATGAGCGCCATTTACTACGGGAGTACCAGCAGCAGAAGCGCAGCTGCCGCGTGCTGTATTACCTAAAACATCTGGATTTATTAAAAAAGTGCCATAAGAACCTTTTAATTTTATCATAAAACTAATCCAGTATTCTGCATCTTCTCTTTTCATTGGTTTTGTTTGAATGTCAGCTTCCCAATATTCACCTGACCATTTATAGATCTGTGCTTGATTTGTAAATGGAGATGTAGAAACTCCTACTGTTGATTTAGCCATCATGTTTATTTGGGAAAAGCTTGTAGTATTTGGAATACTTAAAGGATATGTAATTGCCATTATAATTGACCTCGCAATTGACTATCTACCATTGCGCCTTTACTGACCTCTGCAATAGATGGCAGCAAGGATATAATTTCAGATCTAACGGTTGCGGCAACACCAGTAGAGATATTTATGTTTTGAACGATCGTTCCAGATCCGCCGAGTTTGTGGTTAGGTATAATACTTCCAGATTGATTTGGAACAAACATCTCCATACCAGCTTCACCTACCATATAAGGTTTACCCTTTTGTACAGATCCACCGTATTGCCTTTGTGGTGGAGCTGGTACTCCTATGCCGTCTAAAAACCCACCAAAAGCAGATGTAAATGGAGCGATTATCATTCTGTAGATAATCATTTTCATTGCTTCTTGAATTAATATTCTTCCAAGATCTTTTAAGCCCTCGCTTAATGTTTTTGTGCCTTTAATAATTGCATCAAAAGCAGCAACCATATTTGTTTCAATTTTTTGTGCAAATTCCATACCAAGAGCTTCAGTCTGTTTTAAGTTCTCTTGTACCGATGTTAAGCCTGTACTTAATCCGCTAAAAAATCCTTTTCCAGATCCCTGATTCCCTATTACTACTTCTTTATTTTGTAAATGTTCAATTCCCTCAAGTATTTCATGTTGCGTTGTCAGATCTTCATTTAATTGTTTAATTCGACCTTGCATTAAATGAGCATAAGGAGCTTTTTCTAACTCTCTTAATGCTTGCTCAATTTTCATTATTTCCGTGTAAGTTCTAATCCATGCCGCTCCTAATTCTTGATCTGTGGCATCCGCCATCGTTTCAATAGCTTTTTCCATAGGCGACATAAAGTGGTAGCGGAAACCTCTAGCCATTTCTGCAAATAATTTTGTTATTGCAAGTAATTCATCTCCAAAATTAATTAAAGCTGCTTTTAATTGAGTGTTAATAATTTGTGTTTGTAACGCTAACTCTGCATTTAAGTCTTTGGCTTGTTGTGTCATCCTTTCAGATAACACTGCTCCGCTGTTTAAACCTTTGTTAAATAGATCTCTTAATGCTTCACCACCCTCTTTTAATAGACCAACTAAAACAGCGCCCTCAGAGTCAAATGCTTTAAAGGCATAAAGTAATTGTTCTTGACTGCTTTCAGCATTAGCTACCGCGTCCGCATATTCAAACAATACCTCTTTAACACTTTTTATTCTTCCATCTGCATCTCTAGTTGAAATTCCAAGCTTTCTAAGAGTTCCTAAAAGCTCTCCAGTTCCCTGATCGGCTTCTCCGAGCCTACGACTAAACCGTTGTAACCCCATATCAAGAGTAGTTGCTTGTATTCCTGCAACTTGCTCGGCTATTATCCGAAATGATTGCAATGAATCTGTAGCTAAACCAATTTTATCAGCTGTAATTTGAAGCTGCGCTCCATAATTCACTGCATCTTTTGTAGCTTGAGCTAATCTCATAGCTCCAAATGAAGCAGCTAGACCAGTAATAGCTCCTTTTAAGCTAAACAAAGATTTAGATGCGCCAGATAAACCCTTTTTAAAGGATCTTAAAGCTGCTTTAGTTCTATCTTTAGCTGATAACTCATATTGTAGTTTTTGCGACATCTTTTATTCTCTGTTGTTCAATTTTATAAAAAGCTATCCAATGGATGAATTCTTCCATTGTCATATCTTTTATAACTTCGACTGGTTGGTGTAATCGATCCGCGAGTGCATATATTGATAACAAATGCGGATCGTTATTTAGTTTTTTTCCGCTTGCTCCAAAGAGTTAGCTTCAAATAATTTTTCTATAATTTTTGTAGAAAAATTCATTACGAAACCAACATCCATACCAAGCAGTTTTTGTTTATCGGCTTCATCAAATAGCTTTGTGCCACTTTCATCTTCCGCTTTTAAACAAATAAGATCCACCAGAGCTTTAAAGCTGGGAATATCTCCACTGCTTACAGCTTGGTAGAACTTTGGATGTAATTTGCGCAACCGCTCATCTTCTCGTACAGTTAATTTAGTAAAAAAGACAGTCAATGGATTTCCATCAACGCCTAAACCCTCAACATCAAAAGAAAATCTATCTTTTTCTTGTTGTAACGCTATTAAGCGATCGCCCAGAATACTCATTTACTAAACTGTAGATTGAGTAAGAGCGCCTGTACCTTGAATTGAAATAGTAGATGTCATCAAGCCGTTGGCTTCTTGGGTTGGTGAAATTCCAGTAACAAAACCAGAACCAGTGAAATATTTATCACCAGCAGTTGCTCCTTCATAATAGAAAGATGCTGCTACTGCACTTTGTGCGCCAGCAGGAACACCGCCAGCTGTTATGATTGCTGCTTGAGCAGTTGAATCGTCAGCGTCAAAAAATACATCGACACTGGCAGTCCAACCAACCATCACACTTTCATAAGTTTTTGTTGTTGCTCCAATAGCTGAACACTCGACAGTATCTTGAGTTACATCTATTGACCATGAGCTAACTTGAGCTATGTCATCTGAACCGATTTTTAAAACCGCTTCAACGCCTTTTGCATAAGCCATATTTAATCTCCATTGTAATTATAGTGGGTTGCTAGAATCTGTAAATTTAGTTAAATAATTTACAGTGTAAGTGAGTTTTGCTACGCCTACTGGCTTTTCTCCAAAACTCGTAAAATCAATTTCAGTGTTCATCAAGATTATTGATGCGCAGCTGTCGGTTAATGTTGGATCTGCTCCTATTGCTTCTTCTATTTGTTCACATATCGTGTCCAGAGTATCTTCTATCTGGTCGTTTTGCTCACAATAAGCTTCAATCACAACATCTAAATTTCTGTCTAAAGTATTACTTGTAATATTAGACATTTCAGAACTTTCAGCTTCTGCATAAACGCATAAAGCTGGTAAGTTGGCTTGAGTTAAATTGTATAATTTAGTGTCAAAAACATTTGAGCCAGTTAAGCCAAGCCCAGTTACATTTGTAACTATTTTTTCTCTAATAGTTTGTCGAGCATGAGCCATTAACTTTTCTGTAAATGAAGCAGGCTTATTCCTGTTCCATCCCTCTCAATTATTTTTATTTTATAAGTTGTATCAACATCATTTACTGGCAAAACCAAAGTATCATCGACCTTTGCTCCAGTAGGAATAGTGCTAGTTTTTATCGTAAATTGTGGTGATGATGTAGTTACTGGAACTCCGTAGTCATCCATAGCTGGATAATATTCATTAGAGAATATACCAGTAACCACATATTTATCACTCGACGCTGCTACTGTCCAAGTGGCATTAATAGCAAAATCATCTAAATCGATAAAAGCGTCATCTGCTAGATTAATCGTCATCGTTGTTATCTTCTAACGGTTGATCTGCTCGATAATTATTCATAAGCGGATCTTCAGTTTCAACAACAATATCACTATCAGCTGCTTCTGCTTTTTTT
>CEUA01075585.1_pt1 | contig 12416 bp, 9 predicted proteins | sample 361541 | NCBI WGS metagenome assembly CEUA01 (sample SAMEA2623079, study PRJEB7988) | marine metagenome | isolation source: saline water (ENVO:00002010), including
GCTTGTGTTGCAGTTTGTAAAAATGCATCTGCAAGTTTATTTACATCTGCAAAAATTGCTCAGTTGTCATATCTGCCTCAAGGACAGCCAGAGAGAGAAGAGCGTGTTGTTGCTATGGTTGGTCAGATGGATGAGGAAGGCTTTGGACATTGTACAAACACTGGAGCATGCCAAGCAGAGTGTCCAAAAGATATATCAATTGAATATATTAGAAGAATGAATGTTGAATATCATAAGGCAAATATAAAAGGATAGCCTTAAAGCCAAATTTATTTTAATCTAAAATTAACTGGGATTGAAATCCAAACACCAACAGCTCGTTCTCTTTGCTTTGCTGGTTTAAACCTTGTTTTTCTTATTGCATCCATCGCAGCTTCGTCAAGTCCGGTATTTGGAACCCCTTTAAGTATTTGAGTTTCTTTTACTCGTCCCTTTTCATCAATAAATGCTTGAACTACAATTACGCCTTCAATACCAGCTTCTTGAGCTATTTCAGGATAGACAGGCCTAATTGGTGTCATTGCAACTGGAGGATCATCATATGGTATAAAAACAACTTTTGGTCCTGATGGTGGCGGTGGTGGTGCGTCCATATTTGAAAAATCATCAAAGTCTAATTCATCTAAAGTAAGGTCATCAGCAATGTCTTCATCATCTGATGGAACAGGGATAGAAGGTCTAGCAGGCGGAGGGGTATTATCAATTTGCTGAGTCTGTGGGATATCAATGTTTTCAATAATTAATTGGTCAGCTGTTTCAAAAGATAAAGTATTTATAAAACGAGGGAAGATTAAAAAATTCAGAATAACAAGTATAATACCAATTAAAGTAGTAAGTCTAATTATAATTGGATACTTAATTTTCAGAGGGTTAGTGTATCTCATCAATCAACCAAAGTTTTTGTAGAGTAGTTTAACTTTAAGGCTTCTACTTTTCGGAGGTTTTCATGAATATCAGAGACAAGTCCCATTTCAGCTTCTTCATCACCTTTTAAGGAAACGACTATTTGAGGATCTGCTACACGTTTATCATACATAACAACAGATACTTCATCAGCATTCATTAATCGATCATCGATTGAAACCAATCCTTCTTTCGAGACCCATACTTGAACAGTGTGCCGTTTTGATTTTAGTTTTTCAATTCTTTTTGCTTTAGGTAGATTTACAGGAAGGCCTGAGTATTCTTTTAAAACGGTTGTAACCATGAAAAAAACTAAAAGCATAAAAATTATGTCAGGCATAGATGAAGTAGGAATCTCGCTGGATATTTTTGTTTTTTTCTTAAATTTCATTAGTTGCTATTAGCTATAGATATTCTTTTAGCGTCAGCCATTTTTAATTGGTCAATAACTTTAACATAATCGTTATAGGCTGTTTTAGGATGAGCTTTAACAGAGACAATTAATTTATCATTAGCTCTTAATTTTTGTCCCACAACTCGATGTATTTGATCAATGCTTATAGGTTCTTCATCAAGAAGTACTTTCCCTTGTGAATTAATCAAACAATTAAGGATGTTTTCCTTTCTTATTTCAATCTCCATATCACCTGGAGGTGGTAAAACAATTCCAAGTCCTTTGTCAGTATCAATAGTTGTTGTAACTAAGAAAAAAACAAGGAGCAAAAATGCTATATCAGCCATTGAGGAGGTTGGAATTCCTTCTGCTTTGAATCTTCTCTTTTTTGCCATTTGGCTAGGTTAAAATAGTATTATTTTTTGTCGTCTTGTTCTTGTAAATGATCAATAATTTTTATTGATTGTTCTTCCATGTCAAGAACGAGTTTATCTATTCTAGATACAAATATATTTTGAAATGTTTGAATAATCATCGCAACTACCAGACCTGCAGCAGTGGTTAGTAGAGCTTGTGATATTCCTCCAGCAACAACTGCAGGGGAGATGTCATTTGCTGCTTTAATTGCATCAAATGCCCCAATCATACCAACAACTGTACCTGTAAATCCAAGCATAGGTGCTATTGTTATTACTGCATTAAGCCAAATCATATTCTTTTCTAAGAATGCCATTTCAATGGCTCCAGCATTTTGAATAGCTTTTTCCACATCATCTAAACCGCGATGTGCTTTTGATAATCCAGCATGAAATATAGATGCCACTGGCCCTTTTTCTTCATTACAAATTTGAATGGCTGCCTTTGTATCTCCATCGCTAATCTTTTGGGTAACTGCATCAAAAAACTTAGAAGAATCAATACCAGAAAGCATTAAACTGTATGCTCTCTCAAAGACAAAACCAAGACCAAAAATTAAAGAAACAAGAATAGGCCACATAAAGGAACCACCTTGTAAAAAATAATCTACCATTATAAGACTCCGTATATAATTTTTTAATAAACTTAATTTATATTCTTAAAAATTAAGTTATAATTTAGTTTAATGATTCTAAGAAAGCATTAGCTTCATTAAAATGTTTTAAGGCTCCAATAATTTGGTTATCTAACTTTAATCTAATATTAGCACCTTCATCTTTACCCCAAATAGCATCTGCTATTTCACTTTTTATTCGATTATTAATAAATTTAGAATTTAACCTAAGTGAGTCTTGTAAAACAAAAATAGAATCACTATCGAGATGATTGAGAAAATCATTAAATAATTCATCAGAGACTATCCAATTATCCCTAAAATTATCAAATGAATGAAAATTGTTTCTGTTTTCATTTGCATATTCAGATGCAAAATTAAAGAAAGGTCTTTTTGGGTTTCTCAAAACCTTACCGGTCTCATTGTTGACATTAGATTTAAAAGGAATGTATATATCAGGAGTTATTCCTCCACCACCATAGACAGTTCTTCCTGATTTAGTATTGTATTTTGGTCTTAATTCTTTCAAGCTGTCAATAACTGATTCTCTATTTTTAGCATATAGCTCTTTATAATACGAAAGTTCATTCCCATCTTCATAGGGTCTTTGAATTAATCGACCTGATGGGGTATAATATCTAGCGATAGTAACTCTAACAGCGGCCCCTGATTCTAAAGGAAGTTGACGTTGAACAAGTCCTTTTCCAAAGCTTGTTTCACCAATAACCAATCCCCTATCTAAATCTTGAACTGCACCTGAAACTATTTCAGCAGCGCTAGCAGATCCTCGATTTATCATCACGATAAGAGAAAAATCGTTATGTCCAACTTTAGTTGATCCTTTAAAAACTTGATTTGATTCTTTTATTTTTCCTACAGTGTATACAAGAGTGTCTTGAGTAGTTATAAATTGATCAACAATTGCAGCTGCTTGTTCAAGGTATCCTCCACTATTACCACGTAAGTCAAATAATAATCTTTTCATGCCCTTATCAAGTAATTTATTTAAAGAAGCGGTGACCTCATCTTTTGTTGTTGCTGAAAATCGTCTGAGAAAAATATAACCAGTCTCATCATCAATCATTGTAGCAGCGCCAACACTATATATGGGGATGTCATCCCTTATTATTGTAACATCAAACGGTTTTGATTTTCCAATTCTACTAATTGTAACAATAACTTTTGTGCCTTTTTTCCCTCTTAATTTTTTAAATACTTCATCTTTCGTTATTTTATATGCATCCTGCCCATCTATTGCTGTAATTTTATCTCCAGGCATTAAACCAACAATTTGAGAAGGGCTATCTGGGACAGGCGATATAACTGTAATAAATCCATTTAATATGTCAAACTCAATTCCAATTCCTTGAAATTTTCCTTTAAAAACTTCATCTATATTTTCTTGCTCTTTCGCAGGAATATAGGTTGAATGAGGGTCCAGTTTTTCCATTAGTCCGAAAAATGCACCATCCATAATTTTATCTATATCCACAGAGTCAAAATAGAAGTGATTTAAATATTGTAAAATTTGATTTAAATCTTTGTATTTGGTTTGAAGAGCTCGATATACACTTTGGTTATTTGAATATGCCCTAGGTAGTAATATTATGGCTGCTAAAATAAAACCAAATAAAGCAGATAGGGCAAGAGGCCAAGCATTTTTAATCTTATTTAGCATAGTTTTTATAAACCAAGATAGAGCATTGTTCTAAATGATACTCCACTAACCGAAGTGGTTGGCGAATCTTCTATAAAGCGCCCATTTAGTTTCCAATTACCTGCGTTGATAGTTCCTTTATTAAAACCAAGACTAATTCTAAGTCCTAAACGCTCAAGGAATTGCCATTTAATAGCAAGGTAAGGTTGAAAATTAAAAAACGTAGCACTAACGTCTCTTAAAAAACTGGGTATTTCTAAGGGCGAAAATGTATTAGTATTATCATATTCACTTTCTGAAACTCCATAAAATAGGGTATCACCCTTCATCTCTCCATAGGCATTTTCAAAAACTTTTTTCCATGTCGAGGAACCACTTTTCTGTTCAATCCCCATGTTAACTCTTCCGAGCCCCAATAGTGCACCTGTGGAAAGTTCAAGGTCTTGTAAAATTGGCATAACATATTCAACAGATGCAGCTCCAAGCATAAAAGAAAATTTTGCTCTAATTGACATCCCGTAATAACCATCGTATTCTTTTTGAGTGTTCTCTCCGGGGCCTTTCTTATTATCACCATCTTCATCAACAAAGATAACAGCTGTCGGGACAGAGCTTATGGTTGAGGAGCCCATTCCGGCATATCCCCCTAATCTCCATCTTCCTGTTATATGAGCAAACCCTTCTCCTCCATGGATTACAAAGGGGTCATCGAATTTAGTCGTATCAAGACCAAAGTTATTTAATGAGGAGGATCCAGGAATTGCATTAAGTTTTATATACATTGGGCTATAGCCAATACCTCCTCCAAGAAAGTCTTCAGCAGGATAGTTAAATTGGGCATTCAAGCTAGAAATAAATAGAATTATAAGTGGAATAAGTTTTTTCATATTAACAGAGTTCTCCGCATATCGACATTCTTGAACTTCTCAAATTAAGATATATTTTTGAATTTAATAATAAAATATAGTTTAAAAATTTAATTTTAGGGCTGAAAATAGAAAACAAGTGTTTTTCTTGTAAAAATACATACAATAACCTATATTTTTAAGCGGGTAAACGAGGTAGGGGAGACCATAATGTGGTCTGCCTCACGAATAATTATATCTAATTATGGTATTAGCTTTTAGTTAATTACTTTATAGAGGAACGAAGATGCGTCTCTTAAAATATTTATTTCTTGGGTTTTTATTAGTTCCAACTCTATTAGGTCAGGGGACTTTTAATTTAAATGGTCCATATGATTTAAATAGAAATGGAATAACAGAAACTTTTATTATTAATGGGGATGATAAATCAATCCAATGGTTAGAGTTTGAGCAGCTATCCCAAAAAAAAGAATTATGGAGTTATAGTCTCTCGAATTTAGAAAGTTTTTCAGATATTGAAATTTTAGATATAAATCAAGATGGCAATCAAGATATTGTCGCCTTGTTGGATGTTTCTTTATCAATAAATGAAAAAGAATGGCTTTATGTTTTTCTAGGAAACAAACAAAGTTTTTCATCAAAACCATTAAAAATAAAAAATTTAAATACTAAACAAAATTTTAGTAGACCGTCCAATTTAACAGTTTTAAATGGTGAATCGAATAAGTTAGTGGTTGCAATGGGTGCAACCGTTCGTGAAATAATGATTTTTGAAATTAAAATAAATGGAGATACGGCATCTTTTTCTAATATAGAATATATTTCAGAGCCAAATACAAACAATGGCTCAGGACCTATTTTTATTGGTTCTTTTATAAACAATGGGATAAAGTATTTAACTTTAATATCATATGAAGAGGACGAACTAAAAATATCAACCTTTGATGTTGAAGGCAAGCATCGCTTTATTAATTCAAGTATTTATAGTTTAAAAGGGACAAAAAAGTTAATTGGTTCTAATATACAACAAGTTAATATCAAAGCATTTAAGCAAAATGGAGTTATTATTCCATTTCAATCAGAAGAGGTTTTTGTTTTGGCGATGAGAGGAAAAGTCCCAACCTTATTTAGGACAGATATTTCCTCAAATGATTTTCCTATTACGTATGATTCTAGTAAACGTTCGATTCCCGAAATATTAAGGAGTCGTTTTAATTTTGATATTTTTCATGATAATAAAATAGTTCCACATTCTGTTTATAACCGCTTTGAAAAAGGTGTACTCCTCCCTCCGAGTGCATCAAAAAAAGAAGTTTCGACATTAAACTCCTTAAGTAAATATCCAAAGGAGAGCCCTACTAGTTTACCAAAAAATGATAAAAAATTAGGACATAGCCACTTAAGTCCTACTCTAGGAGATTTTCTTAAAACCGTTAAGAATAATACCCCGGTAGAAGAGTCAGATGATGGAAAAATAGTGATACCAAATATTGATAATGATATGGAGAGTATGGCTTGGGCAGATGAAGCAGGTTTCACAAAGATTAACCTTCAGGAATTTGCACCTAAGGGACTTGAATTAGATAGTGCGATATCTCCAATTCCTGAAATAAATAATAAAATGGATATTACAAAAACAAGTCAAAAAGAATGGAGCAAAAACACTAAAGTCAAAGACTCTCTCTATTCAAATTCAAATACTGAAAATGAAATTGATTTATATTATATCTTAGCTATTACACCAGCATCTAATAAACGAGATAGATTTATTTTTGATGGAGAAATTCCATTTGGTGTATCGGTAAATCAAATACCGCCAACAGGAGCACCATCACATTTTAAGCACGGAGTTTCGGCAGACTTAAAAAGTCTATCTAAAGGCAATGTTTATGATTTTGCATACTCTTTAAGAGATGCGCAGAGAGATAGTATTACAACTTTTAAAATGGTTCATGATATGCAAACAAACTTAGTATACATGAAGCGAAGTGTTTTACTCAATGGGGTTATGACTGATGTAGATGAATCAAGCTCTAAATCGTATCAACCTGAGGCATTTGATCCTAAATTATTTGAATTCCCAAATTACTTTTTTGAAGGATTTCCAACATCTTTAGATATGGATTTTACAGATAAATTAATTAGGTTTAGTTTTGATGATAATAATGACTCTTTGTACAATGGAATTTATCTTTCATCTACAACTCCCTCTGATCCATCTCAGTCTCTAGCCGTTTTTATGGAAAAAGGCAAACTTCAAGCTATAAGAGGAGAAGTTGAAGTATACCCAAATGGAAAACAACGTATTACAACCGAGTTTGATCTAGTTGGAATTGTTGAACCTAAGGTTCTTTTTTCTCGTTTAATTGAAGAAAAATTTACTGAAGAATTAAAGATGAAATTATTGCAGGGAGCATCACTTGAAGAACCTCTTTTTGGGCCATCTGGTAAATTACCAAAAGTAATTAGAGAACCACGTTTGCCAGAAGCTCAACCAGATCAACCGGAGTTTGAAATTCCAGTAGCTCCAAAACAAAGTATTATTCCAAAACCCGAGGATACTAGTATTAAGATTCAAGGGGAATTAGATTCTAAAGTTAAAGAGTCGTTAAAAGAAAAAAGTTTAATAAAGCCTTTGAGTGAGCCACCGGCGCCATCAGATTCATTAAAGCTAGAAAATATTAAGGTTCCTTCTGAAGATATACCTTTGGATATAGAAGAGAAGTTTAAAAGGTAGAAGCAAGCATAAAATGATAATAAAAAAAATAACCTATATTGTTTTCGTTATTTGCTCAGTGCTTTCTAGTCAAAAAATTATCCACATGAATGGATCATATGATTTAGATGGGGATCAATTTTTAGAATTTATTTCTTTAGAGTTAAAACCAAATAAAGATGTCTTTCCAACTCAGGTAAGGTATTATGAAGTTAATTCTGATGGATATCAAAATTTAATTTGGGAATTTAAACCGCCAATTGGTTTAGAAGGACAATTTGTGGATGCTCAAATTGGAGAATTAGATGGTGATGGATCACCAGAGTTAATTGTTATAATGAATTTATCAAGATTTGGGGATAATACTAGTCCGCATGTATTTGTTGCAACTTACTCATGGGATGGTTCTAATTTTTCTGAAGTACCAACTACAACAATAGATATAGGGAAAGAGAATAGATCTTTAAGATGTAATAATTTTCAATTATTAGATCAAGATTCAGATGGAGATCAAGAAATTTTATTGTCACTAGGAAGCCCTTTTCGAGGGTTTGCGGTTATAAATTTAATAGATGGTAAATTAACGGTTACAAAAAAAGTAAGGCCTGACGAATTATTAGTTGGTTCAGGTCTCTTATATGTTGGTGTGGTTGATTATGATCGTGATGGTTTTGATGACGTATTAGCATTAAGCCCAGATGGTAGTACTATTAAGGCGCAACCGTTTTACAATGTTGGAGGGGTTTTTGATTCTGGTAGTTTAGTAATTGAAAAGATAGAAGGTTTAAATGGTCTTTTGCCATTTTCAATAAACTTAACAGATTGGGATGCTGATGGCTTTTCTGATGTTCTTGTTCCATTTAAATCAGGACACCTTATAGCATTTACTCTCACGCCTGCGACTCTTGTAATTGATAAAGTGCCAATTAATGTAAACTCACTGACACAAATTTCATTAGAAGATTTTAACCAAGATAATTTTGAAGATATTTTAATGCTTTCAAGTGATATAAACTCTCTTGTTATGTTATCAGGTATTGATGGTAGAATTAATCCTGTGCAACAATTAATGAATAGAGTTCCTGATAAAATGCAAGTTTTTTCAATAATGCCAATGAAAAACAAAGGGCTGTATAATGGAAATGTTTTAATCTCAGGTTGGGATGGAATTAATAATTCAACTTATAATATACAATTGGGTATTAAATCAGATACTCTAGATCAAGGCTATCTAATAACCTCTGACCTTATTGAAAGAAGGCTGCCTAACCTTTTATCAAATGTTCAAGATCCTCAACCAGAAATACCTGAAGTATTCATAGAAATTTCTCCAGATGATAAAAAGCCTTTAGAACCCCAGCAACAAGAATTAATTATAACGGATCTTGGGCAGTCTCCAGGGTCTTATATTCCAGGAACAATTACGCCTGATCAAAGAGAAAGTAAGGTATTAAAAGAACAGCCAAAAGTTTCAATTCCAAAGAAAGTAATTAGAACATTGGAACAACCAAAAAGACCGAAGATAAAGGAATCGGTAGGTGTTCGACTCCCAAAACATATTTTACCTAGATATATTTTAAGAACAGGACAGCCCTTTCTTTATGATATACCAAAGGATACTTTAGATGAGTTTTATAGTTTTCGATGGGATAAACAGCCCCCAAAGGGGATGTACTTTTTATATGAAAGCAAGTCAATTAATTGGGTTCCAACAGAAAAGCAATTAGACGCATATCCTATCTCATATTTTGTCAAAATGAAAGTTGATGAAATTATGGAATCAACTGCAGGTTCAGAAGATAGTAACCAAGTTTATAAAACATTACCTGTTCTAGAAAATAGAGAAGAAAGTTTATGGATCTATGTAAACGACCCTCCAAGGTTTTTAACACAACCAACAATAACGGAATTTATTGCAGGTTCTACATTTAGATATGAGCCAATATTGCAAGATAGAAATATGGACTCTAAATTAAGTTTTGACCTTGAAATCGCACCCGAAGGTATGGTTCTTGAAGATGGGGTTTTAACCTGGAAAACGGATAGTTCTCATGTCGAAATATATGATGTAAGGTTGATTGCAACGGATGGTTTTGAAAGAACAGCTCAGGAATTCAAGTTGTTTTCAAGAGCAGGAGTTAAAATACTTTCCCAGGCCTCTAAAAGTGCGAGTGTGGGTAAAAAATATAATTATCCTATAAAAGTATGGAGACAGAAGCCAGATGAAAAAATTAATTATAAATTATTTTATGGCCCAGAAGGAATGAAGGTTGAGCCTAATGGAAATATTTCTTGGACTCCAAATCCTATTCAAATTGATACTGTGAAATATTGTATTGTAGTAAGTCATGGTGTTGCGACAGATACTCAATATGTTGATTTATTTGTAAACCATCCACCTATAATTGATTCTGCTCCGATGTTAATGAATAAAGTAAATGTTGGAGGAATTTGGGATTTTGATTTAGAGATTAGAGATCCTAATAAAAATGACATTTTGACTTTTACTGCTCATGAATTACCAGATGGAATGAGAATGGATCCACAAACAGGTCGATTAAGGTGGGAGCCTACAATGAATGATTTAGACTTTCATTCATTAAAAATAGAAATTTCTGATCAACATGAATCTAGAATAATTGAATCAGACTTTTTTGTAAACGCCCCAATACAAATTATTTCAGTACCCTCAATGTCTGCAATTGTAGGCGAACAGTATTCATACAAATTAATGATAAATGATAAGAACAAGGGTACCCTTTTACCATTTAAAAGAGTAGTAAAAATTGAAGATGTCTCATCTGTTAGAATTTATTCTATTAATATAGCTGATGATGTTGCGCTTTCAAATGTTGATCGTTTTTTAGGTGATTGGCATAATGCTGAAGCTATTTATTATGTTGATCCAAAATATCCTGCAGACTCTTTAATGTCTAGATTAAACTTGAAAAAGTATACTCACTCTGTTTTTTTTGAAGATAATAGGTTGTGGGCTATTTTAGAGACTATAGATGGAAGAACAATCAAGGTTAAGGATTTTTTATGGGAGTTTTTTCATGGCGGAAAAGGGAAGCCACCTAGAGTTGTAGTTGAAAGAATAAACCCTGTTAAGTTTACATTATTAGATTTTCCTGAAGGTATGGAAGTAGAGAATTCTTCAGGTACATTAAAGTGGACACCAACAATTAATCAGACTGATATTCATAAAATTACAACAGTGGTCTCAGATGGTTACACAAAAGATGAGCAAACTTTTGAAATTTATTCGAACCATTTACCAACAATTGTTTCAAATGCTCCTAAAATGGGACTCGTTGGAGAGCTATTTAAATATCAAATAAGAGTAGATGATAAAAATGAAAACGCAAACTTGGAGTTTACGCTTTTAAAAGGACCACATGGAATGCAAATGGATAGATATGGAAAAGTATTATGGGTACCAAAAGCGGCTCAAATAAATAACAACACTTTTGAAGTCGCTGTAAGTGATGGATATGGAACTGACGTACAAATGAGTAAGGTGTTTGTAAATAATGCTCCTACTATTGTTTCAAGTCCTAAACCAGTAGGTTTAACCGGTCACTCATGGCGCTATAAAGTTTCTACAGAAGATTTAAATGGTGATAAAGTTGCATACAGAGCTGTAAGATTGCCAAAATATGCAAGATTTGATAAAAAGAAAGCTGTTGTTGAATGGTCGCCGAGGAAAAATCAACTAGGGATGAATGACTTTATTTTAATGGCAGTTGATGAACATGGTGCTACATCTACTCATGAATTTCAAGTGCATATTTTTCATGATCCAAGCTCGAGGCAGCTGGTGAATACTGGTTGGCCATTAATGCTTACATTTGTTGGTGTTGTTTTCGCTTGGGGAATGGCTCAAATTTAGATATTTAAGTAACACTTTGTAATATTTTAAAAAAATCTTCTTCCCTATTTATAGTTACATTTAGTTCGAAAACAATTATGGGCGTTTTTCTTTTTAAAGGTTCAATTTTAACCCAATCTTTTTCGGTAGTTAAAATAAATTCTATATTTAGTTTTTGAATAGAGTATTCAATTTTATTCCAGAGATTTTGATTGAAATTGTAATGGTCTCTGAAATTTAAGGCTTTTATTAAGTTACAACCGGTTTTCTTAATTGCAGTGATAAAACTTTTATGATCTCCTATGGCTGTAACTGTTATGATATTTTTATTTGATAAATTAATTTTTGTAAACTTTTTTTTTGTAAATATGTTTGATATTTTAATATGAGATTCAGATATAAAAATATTCTTGTTTGTTTTATTTATTTTTTTGGTCAAGAAATCGTTATCTTCTATCAAGTTTGACTTTGTTTTGATTAATATATCTGCTCTTTTATAGTTTTTCCAAGGTTCTCTTAACTTCCCTATTGGTATTAACTTATGATTTTCTCTTTTATCAAAACTATTTACTAATAAAATATTTAAATCCCGTTTTAAAGAGCGGTGCTGAAATCCGTCATCTAAAATAATTATGTCCGGGTTGTATTCAGAAATTAAATAATTCCCTCCTCGATACCTGTTATTATCAACTACTATTGGAATGTCAGTTGTTTTTTTGCAATAAGAATGGGTTCATCACCTGAGTTATTTAAAGAGTTTAAAATTTTTCTTCCATCTGAAACAACGACAGTCCCTATACTTTTTCTTCCATAACCTCGACTGAGGATTCCAACTTTTACTCCTTTGTTTTTTAGATGTTTTGAGATAAATATAGTAAAAGGTGTTTTTGCGGTTCCGCCAACTGTTAGATTGCCAATACTTATAACAGGCTTACTAAGAGACCTGGTTTTAAATAAATTAATATCAAAGAGCTTATTC
>CEUA01218978.1_pt1 | contig 12416 bp, 8 predicted proteins | sample 361541 | NCBI WGS metagenome assembly CEUA01 (sample SAMEA2623079, study PRJEB7988) | marine metagenome | isolation source: saline water (ENVO:00002010), including
CCGGGTAAGGCCTTCGTTTACGAGCGCAGTAACGGTGTCTGGCAGCAGACGGCTGAGCTGGTCTCCAATATGACATTGGAGCCGTCTTATTACGGTTCCCGCGCCGTGCTCAGCGGAGACACCATTATTGTTTCCGATTTCTGGGAAGAATGGACCGGAAGTGGTCATGGCAACGCCTACGAGTTTGTACTGGAAAACGGAACCTGGGTCGAAAAATCCATGTTTTATGCACCGGACTTCGGTGCAGACTGCGTCGGTCAGGGAATTGCTCTTGCCGGTGACAAAGCACTGATTACCGGTCGTCTTGAATCACCTTACAGAGGCGCAGTAATGGTGCTTGAGCGGGTCGATGGTGTATGGACAGAAACCGACCGGGTATTTTCAGACTCAACCTCCTTTAACACTGACCTGTTCGGCTGGACAGCGGCACTGGATAAAACCGGAGAGCAAGGTATGGCCGGAGCCGTCTGGGACCGCGATACCACTGATTACGGCGGTGCCGTGTACGTCATGGATTTAAGCCAGCCCGAATAACCCAGCTTTTTTGCCCCGGCTTTTCCGGGGCAATTCCGTCATCTGAATACATCATAAAAACGTCTTAAGATTGTCCCGCAGAGTCATATTTATTTCTGTGTAACTTCCATAGACTGAACTCAGGTTCAGCAAGAGCCGCGATAATTATAAAAATCAAAAGGAGACAGGCATGAAGCCCGTAACGGCAGGACTTATTATTTCACTGGTGCTCGGCACCACCCCCTATCTGGCCAGTGCGGCCCCGCAGGATTTTGATAATGATGGGGTTCCGAACAGCCTTGACCCGGATTTTGACGGCGATGGCATTCCCAATGTGTATGAACAGTACAATGATGGTATCCGCTGGCGCTTCGCCGCTGACGGCGCCTGGGATAACGATGGCGATGGCTGGAGTAACGCCGAAGAATACCGTCGCGTCACCAACCTGAACGACCCCAACAGCAACCCGGATATGCTCACAGGACCAGCACTGCAGAAAGTGTTCGGATTTGATGCCGGTGTCCGTTCCTGGTTTGGTGTAACCGCGGATGTAGAGGGTGACTGGGCCGTGATCGGGGCGAGCGCCGCCAAAGTCTACAGGGATCTCAACGGCAATCTGATTGAGCCCTATGCGGCAGGCGCAGTCTACGTGTATCACCGTGAGAACGGTGACTGGGTTCTGCACGACAAACTGGTTCCGGAAATGACGGATGAGGTGACCGGTGAACCAGTATTGCCAACGGAATTTTCGGGCTTCGGCAGAAGCGTCGCACTGACCCTGATGGATGGCCATGACTACCCCACCATTGCGGTCAGCGCTGCCAATATCGACAGCGTGTTTATTTTCAAAGCACCTGCCGGCAACTGGCAGCAGACCGGGATGATTAAAGGCCCGGTCGATGATGACTTCGGCGTTTCGCTCGACCTGGATGGCACTACACTGGCCGTCGGAGCACCGAAAACGCCACACCCGGATTATATTTATTACGCTTTGTCCTACGGCTCAGTGTTTATTTATGACATCCACGGCCCGTCAGATGCTACTGCTCCGCAGATGATCACCGAACTCAGACACTGTGAAAACGGAATGTATTGTGAGTTTGGTACTGACCTGAAACTGGAAGGTGACACTCTGGCAGTGACGTCTCCCGTACAATATGACGGTCGCTCGGCTTCAGTGTTTACCCGTGTTGATGGTATCTGGGAGCTTCAGGCCGATCTTGTGTCGACCCTGAGTGATGGTGACGAATGGACAGGGATCGCGCTGAGCGGCGATCGTATTTTGCTGACTGAGTTCGGTCTCAGCCTTTTCGAGATGGCAGGAGATATCGTTGAATTTACCCGCGACGGTAACACCTGGACAGAAACTGACGTCATCTTCGCTGCAGACCTGGGTGCTTCAGCTCTGGGTGGGGCAATTGCCCTGAGTGGAGATATTGCCCTGACCACGGATGATGACGGTAACGTCATCAGTCTCTACCGCACAGGTGGCACCTGGGTTGAGCTGGGCCGTGAGGTGATTGCCCCTGAGAGTGAAGACATCAAAGATTTCCTCGCTGTTGATGCTGCCGCCGGCACTGTGCTGGTTGGTTCGCCGGAAGATTTTGATGGCGGTGAAAAGGCCGGTGCCGCGTATTTTGTGGATCTGAATTCCATTCAGTAATCTTTTGCAAAAAATGAGAGAGGCTCAGCCTCTCTCTCCTCTCACGATTCATCCCTTTTTAATCCTTGTTTTTAATCTTTGTGATGATGCTCTGAGTTGTCATTCTGGTAATGACAACATTGGTGAACTCAACATTAAATGTGCATTTGCGTTGCGCTCATGATGAGCGTTTGACCTGATATGTCATATCAGACAAAGCACGACTTGAGTAGACTGACAGGCTCAGGTTAAACCTGAACCCATAAAAATAACTCAGGGACGAATCCATGAACCGAATATTCTCCGGTGTACTTTTCTCGTTGCTGCTTGGCAGCGCAATTCCTCTGGCTTTCGCAGGTCCTGCGGATCTTGATAACGATGGTGTGCTCAATTCCTACGATCCTGATATGGATGGTGATGGCATTCCGAACGTCTATGAACAATACAATCCGGATCTTAAATACCGTTTAGGCAGCGATGGTGCCGGTGACCTGGATGGTGATGGCTGGACCAACGCGGAAGAATACCGCGCTGTCACTGACCTGTACGACCCGAACAGCAACCCGGATATGCTCACAGGTCCTGAACTGCAGAAAGTGTTTGGTTTTGATGCTCCGGCCAACTCTGAATTCGGGTACAGTGTTGATGTGAAGGGTGATTGGGCCGTTATCGGTGCGCCCTGGGGTTATACGACTGAAGATCCTCTGACGGGCAGACGCATCGAACCTGTACAGACCGGTGCCGTTTATCTCTACCAGAAGAAGCAGGGAGTATGGAAAAAGGTTCATAAGCTGCTTCCTTATTCTTGGGAGACTACGGAAAATGGTGATACAAAAAGAATTCCCATTCCTGAATGGTCGAAATTCGGAAGTGCAGTGTCCCTGGCGGTTGCTTCAGAAGGGTGGTATGAATATCCCGTTGTCATCGGGGTTGGTGCGGCAGGAACAGATAAGGCCTATGCGTTCTCACCAGTTGATATGAATGGACCCTGGATAGATGCAGCCTTTGCTTTTGGTCAGCCTTTTTATCAGAACTCATTTGGTGGCTCTGAAAACAGCTTTGGCACCAGCGTCAGTATTTCTGACAGTTACCACTACCTTGAAGGTACTCTGATTGTTGGTTGCCCGCATTGTGAGACAGAAGAAGGTCGGGTAGATATTATTAAATACACTGTTTATCCCGATGATCCGGAAGTTACGTCTTTTACCGGTTGTGAAATGCCATTCTGCAATCTGGGTGAAAAAGTCATTCTCGAAGGTGATACGCTCGTTGCCAGTGCGCCATCGCTTATGCCGGGTTTTGAAACCGTTGTCGTATTTTCCGAAACAGAGGGTGTCTGGTCACGGGATACTGAGCTGACCTCCACTCTCACCGACAATCAGGATTCCTTTGCAACCAGCGTAGCCTTCAGCGGCGATACCGTTCTGGTTTCGGACTACAGCTCAGCTGGATTGTTCGGACCGGTTGGCAATATCTATGAGTTCACCCGTACGGATGGTATCTGGACGGAAACCGGGGCTATTTATGCCGATGACCTCGGCGCAGGCGGAATTGGTAATGCTCTGACCCTGAGCGGAGACATTGCTCTGACCAGTGATAATCTGGGTAACGTCATCAGTCTTTACCGCACAGGTGGTACCTGGGTTGAGCTGGGCCGTGAGACGATTGCCCCTGAGGACGAAGATATCAAAGACTTCTTCGCTGTTGATGCTGCCACCGGTAATATGCTGGTTGGTTCACCGGACGATTTTGATGGCGGCGAAGACGCCGGTGCTGCGTATTTTGTGGATCTGAATACACTGCCGTAACCGGGTTGTGAAGCGGATCAGAAGGGCGGGTATTTCCCGCCCTTTTTTATTGGCAGCATCTCCTTTTTATACCGCGTAAGCGGACTTCCATCAGCCGTGTTCCGGCTTGCTATTTTCAGAACCGGGTTTTATGTTTTTCACCCTTCAATCCATCCGGTTACAGCGCAGGACATCCCATGGAACACAGCTTCTGGCACGATAAATGGCAAAAGAAAGAAATTGGTTTTCATCAGGCGAAACCACACGACATGCTGGTGGCACACCTTCAGGCCCTGAATCTGCAGCCGGGCAGTCGTTTATTCCTGCCACTGTGCGGTAAAACGCTGGATATCGGCTGGCTGCTGTCGCAAGGCTATGCGGTAGCCGGTGCTGAACTCAGTGAAATTGCCGTGCAGGAGCTGTTCTCGGAGTTGGGGGTTGAGCCTGAGATCCGGAGTCTTGGCGATGTGAAACACTACCACGGGCTGAGTCTGGATATTTTTGTTGGAGATATCTTCCTGCTGACTGCCGTTGAATTGGGCAAGGTCGATGCTGTCTACGACCGGGCTGCGCTGGTGGCCCTGCCAGCGGACATGCGTAAAGAGTACACCACCCACATCAGAGACCTCACAGAGGATGTCCCACAGCTGCTGATCACCTTTGAATACGACCAGTCGGTGATTCCTGGTCCGCCGTTTTCAGTACCGGCTGCAGAAGTGAAAACACACTATGGGGCCTCGCACACCACCACGGAGCTGCATCGCGAGAGTGTTGCAGGCGGTCTTAAGGGGCAGGCAGAAGCCGATGAAACTGCCTGGCTGATTGCGCCGCTGTGATTCACGTTTTAACAGAAATAAAAAAGGACGCATCAGCGTCCTTTTTTATTGGATTCACCAAGGCTCAGCGTGCCTTCAGCGCATCCAGCGCCCGCACCGCCGCAGCCCGCACCTGATTCGGCGCTGTACCACCAATATGGTCACGGGCGGCGACGGAGCCTTCCAGCGTCAGCACATCAAACACATCGGCGGTGATCTGATCAGAGAACTGCTGCAGTTCTTCCAGCGTCATCTCGCTCAGGTCGCGGTTTTCCGCCACGCCAAAGGCCACGGCTTTACCCACCACTTCGTGCGAGTCACGGAATGGAATGCCTTTGCGCACCAGGTAGTCGGCCAGGTCAGTTGCGGTGGAGAAGCCACGCATCGCCGCTTCACGCATATCATCACGACGTGGCATCAGGTGCGGCGCCATATCGGCGAAGGCACGCAGGGAGTCGCGCAGGGTATCCACGGTATCGAACAGCGGCTCTTTGTCTTCCTGATTGTCTTTGTTATACGCCAGCGGCTGTGACTTCATCAGGGTCAGCAGTGAAATCATGTGGCCATACACACGGCCGGTTTTGCCACGCACCAGCTCAGGTACGTCCGGGTTTTTCTTCTGCGGCATGATGCTGGAGCCAGTGCAGAAACGGTCTGGCAGATCGATAAAGCGGAACTGTGCGGAGGCCCACAGCACCAGCTCTTCGGAGAAGCGCGACATGTGCATCATGATCAAGGATGCAGCCGCAGTAAATTCGATGGCGAAGTCACGGTCGGAGACGGAATCCAGACTGTTCTCGGTCGGTGCTTCAAAGTCCAGCAGTTTCGCTGTGTACTGACGGTCAATCGGGTAGGTGGTACCGGCCAGTGCCGCAGCACCCAGAGGCATCTGATTCACACGCTTACGGCAGTCCTGCAGACGGGCGTAGTCACGTTCCAGCATGGCGTTCCAGGCCAGCAGGTGATGACCAAAGGTCACTGGCTGCGCGGTCTGCAGGTGAGTGAAGCCCGGCATGATGGTGTCGGCTTCTTTCGCCGCCAGTGCAATCAGGCCCTGCTGCAGGCGGGTCAGTTCGCCGCTGATGACATCGATCTCGTCACGCAGGTAGAGGCGGATATCGGTCGCCACCTGATCGTTACGCGAACGGCCGGTGTGCAGCTTCTTACCGGTAATGCCGATCTTCTTGGTCAGTGCCGCCTCGATGTTCATGTGCACATCTTCCAGCTCTATAGACCATTCGAAGTTACCGGCCTCGATGTCGGCCTGAATCTCGTTCAGACCCGTGATGATGCTGTCGCGCTCATCTTCAGTGAGCACACCGACGCGGCACAGCATGGTGGCGTGGGCGATGGAACCCTGAATGTCCTGACGGTACATGCGCTGATCAAACTCCACAGACGCGGTGTAGCGCGCCACAAACGCGTCGGTCGGCTCAGAAAAGCGGCCGCCCCAGGCACTGTTGGTCTGTGTAGGCGTCTGTGATGTGGTCTCGTTGCTCTGATCCGTCATGGTCAAAATTCCGGCTGAAACTGAATGGGACGCGGATTATAGCGGTTCAGGAAGAGAAATTCAGGCCCGGCGCTCTCAGCCAGCAACCGGACCCTGCAGGTGCGTATTTATAAGCGCAGAAATTCTTCGCAGGTAGCGAGCAGTCGTGCGACGGCGCCTTTGTTAGCTTCGACGGTGGCACGGGCCTGAGCACCCATGGCATCGCGCAGGCCGCTGTCCGCCAGATAGCGGCTGATCACGGCTTTGCTTTGCGATACGGCCGGAATGATATCCATACCGCCTTCTTCCTTGAGGGTATCCACAATGGCGGCGAAGTTGGTGTAGTGCGGGCCCGTCAGGGTGGCTTTGCCCAGTGCCGCCGGTTCAATCGGGTTATGACCGCCGTGCGGGATCAGGCTGCCGCCCATCACCACCAGGTCGGCCGCGGCAAGCAGCTGCAGCATCTCGCCCATGGTGTCGGCAACGTACACCTGAGTGTCGGATGTTGCCGGGCCTTTACTGCGGCGCTGTACTTTCAGCTGGCGCGAGTGAGCCGCGTTAACCACAGGGTCAAAACGCTCCGGATGACGCGGAATCAGCAGCAACACCAGATCGGGGAACTGCTGTTGCAGCGCCGGATACAGATCCAGCAGTTGCTCGTCTTCTTCCGGATGGCTGGAGGCCAGTGCCAGCACGCGGCGTTCATTGCCCCATTCGTTGCGCAGGGCCGTGCCTTTCTCATCGCAGTCGGCAGGTACGCTGACATCGAACTTCACACTGCCGGTGATTTCCAGGCGGCTTTCTTCCAGCCCCAGCGCGAGAAAACGTTCGCCGTCGTTGCGGTGCTGTGCGGCCACCCGGCTCAGGCGTTGCAGCATCGGCTGCGTCAGGGCGGCGAATTTTTCATAACCGGCGGCAGACTTCTCAGACAGACGGGCATTGGCCAACACCACAGGGACTTTCTGTTCTTCACAGCAGGCCAGCAGATTGGGCCAGAGTTCGGTTTCCATAATCAGCAGCAGACCAGGGCGGATGCTGCGGATAAAACGGTTCATAAACCAGGGCAGGTCATAGGGCAGGTACATATGGTAGACCTGTTGTCCAAACAGGCGGCGCACCTGCTCTGAGCCCGTCGGCGTAGTGGTGGTGATGATCAGTGGGATGTTCGGGTGCTTCTGCTGAAAGGCTTTCACCAGCGGCGCTGACGCCAGTGTTTCACCCACAGAAACCGCGTGCAGCCACAGGCCACCCGGCTGCGGACGGTGCGGAATCAGGCCGAAGCGTTCACCGATGCGCTGACGGTATCCCGGATTCTTACGACCGCGCCACCACAGACGCAGCACAATCACAGGCAGAAGCAGGGTAAACAGCAGGGTATAAAGAAAACGGGCCACGGCGCTCAGGGTCACAGAATTCGGGGTCCGAATGGTAGCACATCGTTCCCGTTGCAGGCGCCCTCTGTGCTACCATGCGCGCTTTCGAATTCACACACCACGCAGTCAGGTTTATGAACATCAGAATTCCGGATTTTCATCAGGCACGGGTACTGGTTATCGGCGACATCATGCTCGACCGTTACTGGGGTGGCCCGACCTCCCGCATCTCACCGGAAGCCCCGGTGCCGGTGGTGAAAATTCAGGATACTGAAGACCGTGCCGGTGGTGCCGGTAACGTCGCGCTGAACATCGCCACACTCGGCAGTGCCGTGGATCTGGTCGGCGTGGTCGGTAAAGACGACAACGCCACGATTCTCGGTGGCCTGCTGAAAGACGCTGGTGTCGGCTGTCACTTCCGTACTCATCCGCAGAGCCCGACCATCACCAAGCTGCGCATCATCAGCCGTCAGCAACAGCTGATCCGTCTCGATTTTGAAGAAAACCGCGCCGACCCTGATCCGGCTGAACTGCTGAAGCTCTATCAGTCCCGTGTGGCAGAAGCTTCTGTGGTGATTCTGTCTGATTACGGCAAAGGCACGTTGAATGATCCACAGCCGCTGATTCAGGCCGCCAGAGCTCAGAACACGCCGGTGCTGGTCGACCCGAAAGGCACGGACTTTGAAAAGTACCGTGGCGCGACCCTGATCACGCCGAACCTGAGCGAATTCGAAGCCGTGGCCGGTCATTGTGAGACCGATGACGAGCTGGTCAGCAGCGCTCGTGAGCTGATCGAACGCTTTGACCTGAGCGCCATGCTGATCACCCGCAGTGAGAAGGGTATGACGCTGGTGGCGAAAGACGCCGAGCCGTTCCATCTGCCAACCCGTGCGCGAGAGGTCTACGACGTCACCGGTGCCGGGGATACCGTAATTTCCGTGCTGGCGGCCTCGCTGGCAGCCGGATGCTCGATGGAAGAAGCGACCTTCCTTGCCAATACCGCGGCCGGTATCGTCGTCGGTAAGCTGGGTACCGCCACGGCCAGTACCGAAGAGCTGCGCCGTGAACTGCGTCAGGAAAGCCAGCAGGGTGCGGGGCTGTTCGATGAAGAATCCCTGATGCTGCTGGTGGCCGAGGCCCGTGCCCGTGGCGAAACCCTGGTGATGACCAACGGCTGTTTCGACATCATCCACCCCGGCCATGTGCAGTATCTGAAAGAAGCCAAAGCACTGGGCGACCGTTTATTAGTCGCGGTGAACTCCGATGAATCCGTCAGTCGCCTGAAAGGCCCGCAGCGCCCGGTAAATCCGCTGGATCACCGCATGGCCGTACTGTCCGGGCTGGAAAGCGTCGACTGGGTGGTACCCTTCGGCGAAGACACTCCGGAACGTCTGATCTGCCGCGTGCTGCCGGATATTCTGGTGAAGGGCGGCGACTACACCGTCGAGCAGATTGCTGGTGGGCAGTGCGTACAGAAAAACGGTGGTGAGGTGATCATCCTGAGCTTTAAAGATAACTGCTCAACCTCGGCCATCATCCGCAGAATACAGGAGACCGAAGAATGATTATCGTCACCGGTGGCGCCGGTTTTATCGGCAGCAACATCGTCAAAGCCCTGAACGACATGGGCCGCACCGACATTCTGGTGGTCGACGACCTCACTAATGGCCGTCAGTTCTACAACATCAGCGACTGCGACATCACCGACTACCTCGATAAAGACACCTTTATCGCTCAGGTGCGCGCCAGTGGTCTGCCGGAAGGCACCGAGGTGATCTTTCACGAAGGCGCCTGCTCCGCCACCACCGAGTGGGACGGCAAGTTCGTGATGGACAACAACTACGAGTATTCCAAGACCCTGCTGCACGCCTGTCTGGATAAGGGCGTACCTTATCTTTACGCCTCCAGCGCGGCGGTGTACGGCGGCAGCGCCGTGTTTAAAGAAACCCGCGAATATGAAAAGCCGCTGAACGTCTACGGCTACTCCAAGTGGCAGTTCGACCAGTACGTGCGCCAGCTGCAGCAGACCTTCCCCGGCGGTGAATTCCCGTCGCAGGTGGTCGGCTTCCGTTACTTCAATGTGTATGGTCCGCGCGAGCAGCACAAAGGCTCTATGTCGTCCGTGGCGTTCCACTTCAACAATCAGATCAAAGACGCCGGCGTGTGCAAGCTCTTCGCCGGTACCGAAGGCTATGGCGATGGTGAACAGCGCCGTGACTTCGTCTACGTTGGCGATATCGTGAAGGTAAACCTGTGGTTCTGGAACAACCCGGACAAGAGCGGCATCTTCAATCTCGGCACCGGTAAATGTCAGAGCTTCAACGACGTCGCTGACGCCGTCATCGCCTGGCACACCGACAAAGGCACCGCCGCTTCCAAGCAGTACATGCCCTTCCCGGATCACCTCAAAGGTGCCTACCAGAGCTTCACTGAGGCCGATATCTCCAACCTGCGCTCCGTCGGTTACAGCGATGACTTCTTCACCGTTGAGCAGGGTGTCGCTGAGTATCTGGACTGGCTGAATGCCTGACAGCAAGACTGCAGCAGCTCCTGAGTCCGGCCCCCAGTTCGACAAGTCACTGCTTCACCCTAAGCACTGGGCGACATGGATCGGGCTGGGTATTCTGGTGCTGCTGACCCGGCTGCCATACCGCTGGCAGCTGGCCATCGGTAAGCGTATCGGGCTGATTCTGCACAAGGTCGCCAGAAGCCGTCGTCACATCACCGAAGTGAATATCCGCCTCTGCTTCCCGGAGAAATCCGCTGACGAACAGACCGCACTGGTGCGTCAGATCTTTATCGATAACGGTATCGGCCTGATGGAAACCTTCATCGCCTGGTTCCGCCATCCGTCGTGGCTGGCCGACCGTACCGAGTTCATCGGTTTTGAAAAGGTCCGAGAAGCGACGGCTAAAGGGCAGGGTGTGATGCTGCTCGGCGCGCACTATTCGATGCTCGATCTGGCCGGCAGTCTGGTTTGGAACGTCCAGAAGGTCAGCGTCAGCTACCGCCCGCAGGACAACCCGGTGATGAACTACCTGATGGAACGTGGCCGCGCGCGCCTGTACAACGAATGCCTGCAGCGCAAAGACATACGTGGTTTTATCCGCACACTCAAAGCAGGCAATGTGCTCTGGTACGCGCAGGATCAGGACTTCGGCCGTAAGAACAGCATCTTTGTGGATTTCTTCGGCCACCCGGCTGCGACCATCACCGCCACCTCACGCATTGCCAAAGCCGGAAAAGCACTGGTGATGCCCATCACCTACTTCCGCAACGACGATAACTCCGGCTACGTGGTCACCGTGCATGACCCGCTGCCGATTCCGAGCGGCGATGATGCGCAGGACGCGCAGATGGTGAATGACTTCTTAGCAGATCAGCTGCGTCAGCATCCGTCGCAGTATCTGTGGCTGCATAAGCGCTTTAAAACGCCGGTGGATCCGGCGGAGAAGAAAGGGTTGGTTTATCGTCAGGGTGTCTGACGCCGGAAGCTGGAACTCTGACACCTGTCATTGCGATAACTTCGTTACGAGAAGCCGCGAAGCAATCCAGAAAACAGTGTTAACCACCATTGCATGCTGGACTGCCACGGCCTGCGGCCTCGCAGTGACGGTACTGTGAGGCCGACTTACTCATTCCTACGTCGTTTACTTCTTCACTGCTTTCACCGCCAGCGGCGCGGTTCCTGTGGTCGGTACCAGCTCAACGTCGATTTCCAGTCCACTGATTCCTTCCGGTCCTACGACAATCAGGTCCGGGTATTCCCCGCACACTTCGGCGCTCTGACAGATCAGCAGATCCACATCAATGTCGGAACCGGCCTGTACCCGGTAGGTGCCCTCCGGAACGTTACCGATGGCGAAATAGCCGGAGCTGGTGTCGGTGACGGTCTCGGTGACGACGTCGCCGGTGTCATCGTTGATCAGCAGCACGTAGACCGGCGGCTGTTCATACGGGGCGGCGGCATCCCCCACCTGCATGGTCACCGGCACAATGACTTCATCGCCGGTGTCGGCGGTAAAGATGATGCTGGCGCTGTAAATACCATCACTCAGCCCGGAGCGGTCGACGGACAGTGGATAGGTGCCCAGTCCGTCGCTGCCAGCCTGGCTGTCGCTGACGCTAAGCCAGCTGGCGGTTTCTTCATGGGTGACGGAGGCCGGTGCGCTGTCGCCGCTGTAGCTCAGCACCAGTGAGGCCGTGCTGTTGGTCCCTATGGCCACGCTGGTCGGGTTTGAGCTCAGTCCATCTGACGTCAGCGGGGCAGGCAGGTCACCGCCACCAGCCAGATCCAGGGCTGCATTCACGGCCTTACGGGCATTGATCAGGCCGTAACCGAAACTGTCGTCACGGCCAGCGCTGCCAAGGTCATCGGTAATGTTGCCGCTGGCCAGCAGGGCATCGAATTCCGCCGGGGTCATGGCCGGGTAGACGGCCTTCATCAGGGCGATTACGCCGCTGACGTGCGGGGTCGCCATCGAGGTGCCTTCCAGCTGGGCATAGCCGGGTTCACGCGAGCCGGATGAATCATCGACATAGGTGCTGGCAATACCGCCCGCCAGACCATTGCGCACGGTATAGGAAATATCGCCACCGGGCGCGGCCACATCAATGCTTTCGCCGAAGTTGGAGTAGTAGGCCAGGGTATCGTCCGGAGCGCTGGCGCTGACGGAGATTACGCCGTCATAGGCCGCCGGGTAGCTCGGGCAGTTGGAGCTTTCGTTACCGGCAGCGGCGACGATAATGACTCCGGCGTCACGCACCTGGGAGATGATCTGCTGTTCGGCACGGCTG
>CEUA01000034.1_pt1 | contig 12411 bp, 13 predicted proteins | sample 361541 | NCBI WGS metagenome assembly CEUA01 (sample SAMEA2623079, study PRJEB7988) | marine metagenome | isolation source: saline water (ENVO:00002010), including
CTTTCTTGAGAATGGAACTCCCTCTTTTAGTAGTTTGGATTAGCTCTTCTTTAACAACCTTAGGGTCACTAGGAGGCCAATCCATATGATGTTCGTTAGTGCTCATCTTTATTTGTCTTTTCTCCTAAATCTTTATATTTTAGAGGGTCTACAGTAGCTAAATATACTATGTTTGGATCAGTGTTTAATTGAGGCATTAATGTGTATTTTCTATCACTTTCACTTTTTGATAATTTTGACACTTCACTATCCGGATCATTTAGATCTCCAAAAACTATTGCATTTGTTGAACAAGCTTCTTGGCATGCTGGCTTAATCTCTCCGTCTTGCAACTCTCTGTTTTCTTCTTTAGCTTTACGTGTGCCTCTTCTAATTCTTTGAACACAGAAACTACATTTTTCCATGATTCCTCTGCTTCTTATGGTTACATCAGGATTTAAGTGGTTTCTTAAGTCTTCTGGCCAAGCAGGTTCCCAGTAGTTGAAGAACCTAACTGTGTAAGGACAACCATTTGCACAATACCTTGTTCCAACACACCTGTTATAAACCTGGATATTCATACCTTCGTTATTATGATAGGTAGCATAAACAGGACATACAGGTTCACAAGGTGCGTTTGCACAATGTTGACAAAGAACAGGTATAAATCTAGCTTTAACATCAGGGAATTCACCTTCCCAATATCTTTCAATTCTGATCCAAGACATAACTCTTGCCCGCTCGAATTTATTTTGATCATTTAAAGGAATATTATTTTCTACCTGACAAGCTGTCACACATCCACTACAACCATTACATTTGTCAGTGTCTATAACCATTCCCCAGCTTCGTTTTTCTTCAGTTACCATTATTTCTTCCTTATTATTTAATGACTTCCATCATCATGTTTTTCATCTCCGTGACTATCATCATGATGCTCTCTGAAATTTAGCATTTCTTGATACTTATGATGATTTTCTTCTTCTGCTTCATGTGCTGTTTGACCTGGTGCTACAACTAATACAGGAACACCTGGCTCAGCAGGGAATGCTTCAACTGTTCCTTCAAATTTTGGTAATTTTTCATTTCCACCAGCTCTTTTTAGAGAAACTTTTGTAGAAGCCCAGGCAAATGCTCCAGATTCTTCATCTTTCAATCCAGAAAGAATCTTAAGTACATTAGAGCCTCTGTCAGATGCATATCTTCCTCCCTTAAGAGTTCCTTGGCCAGTTGGAACACATAAAGTTCCAGGCTGAACTGCAGGATGAGGGTAAGCTAAGCATTTGATTTCTCCTGAATCTGATTTTAGATAAATTATATCGCCTTCTTTAATTCCAAGTTCTTCAGCTTGCTTGGAATTGATTTCAACCCAAGTTTGCCAAGCCGCAGTAGTGATACCATCCGCAGACTGTTGAGCCCAAGGTGAGTTAGACAATTTACCGTCCATCAATATATTTGTAAAAGGGATCAAATGAAATTCTTCTCCGTAAGAAGAATCTGTGCCTGAAAATGAATTATTACTTTTTAAGTCAAATGGGTTTTGTAATCTTATTTTTTTATCAGAACCAGTTTCGTTGGTATTCCAAAATCCTCCCCTTTGTTGTATCCCATTCATAAAGGAAGATTTATTTTCAGCTTTAACTGACCCTGATCCATTTGATAAGTCATATTCATTATCAAATACTTTTTTTACTATAGATTTATTGCTACTACCAATTGATGGCTCAAGTTCTATTAACTTATCAACAAAGCTAACAGCCCCACTTGCACCTGGGCCTTCCTTGACAACCACAGGTTGTTGTAAAGAAATTGCTTTATATCCTGGCATAGGATTTGGTATCTCTGAACCCCATTCTTCAAAGAATGTAGTTTCAGGAATAACAATATCAGATAAATCTAAAGTTTCATTCATAATATTTCCGAATGAAATTACATTTTCAACTTTAGAAAGTGCACCTTTGACATCTAAAGAATTTGGCATAAGGTAGGCTAAATCAACACCTCTAATTATTACTGTATCAACATACCCTGCACGCCACTGTGCCAATTCTTCTTCCCAATTTTCTATTGTGTTAGGTTTAGTACTACCTCCAATATAATCTGAATTAACCTCTGGATTCAGTATTACTCCACCCTCTTTACCTATAGATCCTACTAAAATATTTAATGATAGGGCTACGTATGTATTAAATTTTCCATTTGTATAAGCTGAAGTTGAACCACCTGCTAAAATTATAGATTTTCCATCAGAAATTCTGTGTGCTATTTCTGAGATTTTTTTCTCAGAAACTCCAGTTCTACTTTGAACATCTTTTGGTGAATAACCAAATTCTATTTTTCCTTCGGGAAATTTATTTAGAAAATCGTTGATCTGTGATTCAGGAACCAATTTTTCTTTAATGATTACATTTGCTATTGATAAAGCAATTTCAGATTCTGTACCTGGCTTAGGAGAGATCCATAAATCAGAATTAGCTGAAGTTAATGAAAACCTTGGTTCTACATGAGCTATAAAACCTCTTTTGCCAGACCTTAGTTCTCCAAAAGCGTTACCATACCCTGCAGGTGAAATCCAATTTTCAATCCAGTCTGCACCAAACGAAAGTACATTATCAGCGTTAGCAATATCAAAATGAGGCACTTCTTCAGTTTCAAATAAATCAGAAATTACATCATGAAAATTAGATTCTTCTAAAGGCTCATAAGTTAAATACCTTCCTCCCCTTGACTCAGCAAATTTTTGAGATATCCATCCATCTGAACTTCTTGTAGGGTTTGTAACAATAACTATCTTTTTGTCCTTAGATGTTGCTTCCTGAATAAGTTTATCTGCTTGATCTTTTGTTACGTTTGATAATATACCTTCTTTGGACCTTCTAACTTTATGATCATGAAGTCTGTCAGGATTGTAATGAAGTTGTATTGCAGAATCAAGAGTTGATCTAGCTCCACCTCTATTGACAGGGTGATCAGGATTCCCTTTGATTTTTTTAATTCTTCCTTCAAGCACTCTTACTAAAATTCCATCGCCTGAAGCTCCGTCATTCCATGAAGTTGCATACCAAGTATCTATTCCTCTTACTAAGTCTTCTGGCATATCAACTGGGCTTTGTACAATTAATTCTTGTTCAGGAATTGAACAGGCAGCAAAAATAACAGCTCCTGCTGCGGATTTACCACTCAATGATAGAAATTCTCTTCTATTTAATTTCATAAATTACCTCTTATATTAATGATGACATGCAGCACAATCTGTTGGGCCACCATTTTTTCTATGACAGTTAACACACTGCCCCATTTTTAGGGGTTCGACCTGATAAACTTTCTCCATGTTTGCTACATCTCCATGACAAGTTGAACAAACTTGTGAAGCTGGGACTTTTTCTTCACCTGATAAATCTAAATATTCTGGGACATTTCCTATTGCAGATGGATTATTAGTTAAATAATTAATATGCGCTGAATGTACGAATCTAACATGATCCGGCATTCTGTGTACTCTTCTCCAGTTAATAGGAGAAGCCATTTCAGGGTCCACAACTACCTGGCTTGTATTTTCATCTTCATATATTCCTGAGGTCATTCTTAACTTTTTCAAATCTTCACTTTCAGGGCTTCCAACTGCTCTATGACAGCTTGCACATAATTCTACTGCAGGAACATGAGCTGAAGATGCTTTAGCTACTGTTCTATGACAATAAGTACAATCCATTCCTAGCCCACCTTCTGAAACAGGCGCAGCATGCTTAGTGTGAGGGAAATTGATTGGTTGGTCAAATGTTTGTTCAAATCCTAAAACTGGTAAAGGCTGTCCAAGCCAAGCATTAAATAGCCCTGCTAATAATATTGATATGATTGCCAACGTAGTGAGGCCTCCAAGCCCCACGAGAGGAACTAGAACTTTGACCCAGATTGGAGTGGTACGATCAAGTTCCTTCAAATATGCTATTAATTTCTTTAAGATCTTTTATCTCCTGATTTCAAATAAAATTATTGCCAAAAGCTAGGATATATCCTTTGTAATACTTCGTAAACATTAAAATAAGCTAAACAAAAAAAAGTAATTATAGAAGCAAGTCCTAAAAATCCAACTATGTAAAAAATTGGTCTTAGTTTATTAAATTTTTCTGGAATAGATCTAGTAGCGACTGCAGATGGAATAATTGCATGAGCTATCAAGAAACTAGGTCCTGTTATCAGGGCAGACAAAAGAGCTAAGGTTAAGAAAGTAATATTATTACCAATCATATCCCATTCAGCTGCAGTTGGTGCATACGGATCCATCTAAATATTCCTCCTGATTTTTTAAGAAAATTTAATTATGTACATATAATCTTAGAACATTGTACATTTTTTTTCTTCAAAAGATGTATTCTTTTTTGCAAAAAAATTCATTAATTTAAATAAACTATAAAAAATACAAATTTTAAGAAATAAAAACAGCTGGAGTAGATTTTGATAAAAGAAGATAAACTAATTTGGATGTATCAAACAATGTGTAGGATAAGATTTTTTGAAGAAGCAATGCTTGAACAAACTTATAAAGGTAATTCTATGGGAGTTACTCACCCCTCAGATGGACAGGAAGCCGTTCCTACTGGTATATGTGCTCATTTGTCTAATAATGATTGGATAGGTTCTACTCATAGGGGCCATGGACATTGTATTGCAAAAGGATTGGAAACTGACAAAATGATGGCTGAAATAATGGGGAAATATACGGGAAACTGTAAAGGTAAAGGTGGGTCTATGCACATAGCAGACTTTTCAAAGGGTATGCTTGGTGCAAATGCAATAGTTGGTGCATCGATTCCTTTAGCTGTTGGTGCCGCACTTACTGCTAAGTATCAGGGTAAGGAAAAAGATTCAATAGGAGTTGCTTTTTTTGGAGATGGAGCTTCTTCCCAAGGTGTATTACACGAGTCAATGAATTTAGCATCTATTTGGAAACTTCCTGTTATTTTTGCTTGTGAAAATAATCAATACGCTGAAGCAACTCCTTCATGGTATGCTGTTTCAGTTGAAGATATAGCTGACAGAGCTGCTTCTTATAATATTCCTGGTGTGATAGTTGATGGAATGGATGTTTTTCAAGTTTATGAAGCTGCAGAAGAAGCAGTCAAGCGAGCTAGAGAAGGTAAGGGGCCAACATTGTTAGAACTAAAAACTTATAGATATCATGGCCATTTTCATGCAGATCAAACTGAAAAATATAGAACTACAGAAGAAGAAGAAGAATGGTATAAGAAAGATTGTATTAAGAATTTTGAAAAAAAAGTAGTTCAGCAAAAAATATTTACAAAGAGTAAATTGAACAAATTAAAAAGTGAAATACAAAAAGAAATTGAAAATGCAGTTGAATTTGGACTCTCTAGTCCATTACCTCCTTCTGAAGTTTTATACGAAGATGTTTATGTAAATTATTCAAATGACCTTAAGGGTTTAAGATAGTCGAGGAGTTATATTATGGAAGTTAATAATAGCAATATTGGTCCAGGTTTAGAAGTAAATGGCCAAGAAATGAGGTACAGAGATGCCTTTAATAACACTCTAAGAAGTGAGTTAGAATATGATAAAAATGTACTCATTATTGGAGAAGATATTTCAGGAGGTTTTGATAAAGAAACCAAAGAACCTCTAGATGCTTGGGGTGGACCTTTTGCTGCAACAAAAGGATTAGTTCAAGATTTTGGTGTAGAAAGGATTATGGATGCTCCGATTTCTGAAGCAGGCTTTGTTGGTGCTGCTATAGGAGCTGCTTTAACTGGACTTAGGCCTGTTGTAGATTTAATGTATTTTGATTTCACAACTGTAGCCTTTGATCAATTGCTTTCTAATGCTGCAAAAAGTAGATATATGTTTGGTGGTCAAACTAAAGTCCCTCTTACTCTTTTTGCTAGATCTGGAAGTGGAACTGGTCACGCTGCACAGCATTCAAGTGCCTTTTATTCGATATTAGCTCATATACCTGGATTAAAGGTAGTAACTCCCTCAGATCCCTATTCAGTGAAGGGCTTGTTATCAGCTGCTATTAGAGACGATGATCCAGTATTTGTTGTTAACGATAAAAAATTGATAAACATGACAGGATTTGTTCCAGATGAAGATTATCGAATTGAGTTGGGTAAAGGCAGATATCTTAGAAAGGGAAGTGATGTAACTCTTGTAGGAATGAGTTATACATCTGTAGTTTGTAAAGAAGCAGCAGAAAAACTTGAAAAATTAGATATCGATGCTGAGGTTATAGACTTAATGTCATTATCCCCATTAGACGAACAAATAATAATTGAGTCAGTATCAAAGACGAACAGAATAGTCATTGTGGATGAAGACAATCCTAGAGCAAGTATGGCCAGTGAAATTGCAGCAATTGTTTCTGATAAGGCATTTGACTACTTAGATGCTCCTGTTAAAAGAGTCACGGCTCCTCATACGCCTGTTCCATATAGTAAAGGATTAGAGGATGAGTTTATGCCAGACAGTGATGATGTAGTTCAGACAGTAAAAAATATTCTAGATATTTAGGTCTTCCAAAAGCTTATCTTTATCACTACAAATGACAGCTTCATCATTAAGTGCATAACCAAGTAAGCTGTTATAGGGATATATTCCTGTTTCATGAGCATCAGACCATAGAAATTGCAATGCATATTTCCCCACAATAAGATATTCTACAACGATTATATCTTCTTGTATTTCAGATACTTTTAATAATTTTTTACCAGTTAATTCTTCTACGCAATTTGCACATGCACATTGAAGTCTCAGATATTTGTATGGGTATATACATGAAACATCATTTCCCCAAATTATTTCTAACCCATCACTTAATCTATTTACACTTTTTGGTTCCATAAATAACATATTCCTAATAATATCTAATTCACTATATGGATTTTATATGAATTTTATATTAATGAACAAAAAAAATCTTACAAAAAAAAAATAAACAGAATAATGAGGATATAAAATGAGCGAAAATATTAGAGTTGGAATAATAGGTGCTGGTGGGAATACAACATTAAAACATATACCGCTTTTACAAAAAATAGATGGCGTTGAAATAGTTTCAGTTGCAAATAGATCTATTAAGTCCTCAAGTGAAGTAGCATCCCAATTTGAAATAAAAAATTATTATGATAATTGGCTAAGCGTTGTTGATGATAATTCATTAGATGCCATAGTTATTGGAACATGGCCATACCTTCATAAAAGATTGACTATTGAGGCTCTAGAAGCAGGAAAGCATGTACTATGTGAAGCAAGAATGTGTATGAATGCTGAAGAAGCTCAAGAGATGCTAGAAGTTTCTCAAATGTATCCTAATTTGATTTCTCAAATTGTTCCTGCTCCACATACTTTACCAATAGATAAAACAATAAAGAGATTAATTTCATCTGGTTATATTGGTGACTTAATAAACTTAAGAGGAATGGTAACAGCAGGAAATGATTTCCCTAAGGAAAATGAGGAATTCCATTGGAGAAATAATAGAGATTTATCTGGTAATAATATTATGCAAATGGGAATATGGTATGAGGCTATTATGAGGTGGGTTGGACCAGCAAAATCAGTAACTGCAAATGCTCAAACAATAAACAATCCAAGAGTTGATGAATCAGGAAATTATGTTTTCACAGATATTCCAGATCATCTTGATGTTCTTTGTGAAATGATAGCTGGTGGTACAGCTAATCTTCAATTTACTATGGTGTCAGGTATGGCTCCTGAGTCTGAGATGTGGATTCATGGTACAAAAGGAACATTAGTTGTTAAGACTGAAACAACAGCTGATGCAGGAGCTCCGAACCTGGTACTTTTGGGTGCGGAAAAAGGGCAAAAAGAGTTAGAACAAATTAAAATACTTGATAACGAAGTAGGTGGATGGAGAGTTGAAGAAGAATTTATTAATGCAATTAGAGGCGAAGAGTTAATTACTCATACTTCATTTACTGATGGAGTTAAGTATATGAAATTCACTGATGCTATATATGATTCTTTCAGTACAGGGCAAAAAATAATAATTTAAAATATGAATAAATTTGTAGATATTAATGCAGATATCGGAGAATCTTTTGGTAGTTATAAACTAGGATTCGATGAGGAAATTGTTAAGTATATTTCCTCTGCAAACATAGCTACTGGCTTTCATGCTGGTGACCCAAATTGGATGAGTCATACAATAAAATTATCTCTAGAAATGGGTGTTTCAATTGGTGCACATCCTTCATATCCTGATTTAGCTGGATTTGGCAGACGTGATATGAATCTTGATCCTGAAGAAATAGAAAATATAATCAAATACCAAGTTGGGGCATTGATGGGATTTGTTGGAATTGAAAATATTCAGCATGTTAAACCACATGGTGCTTTGTACAATAAGGCAGTTAAGGATAAAAATGTTGCATTATCAATAATTAATTCTATAAAATCGATAAGCGAAGATTTGATTCATGTAGTTTTAGCAGGTTCCCTTTGGGAAAATCTTGCTCAAGAAAACAACGTTAAATACATAAGAGAAACATATGCAGATAGAGAGTTTATGAATGATGGATCTTTAGCTCCACGATCAATGAAAGGTTCAGTCATTGATAATACAAAAAAAATAGTTAATAGGACAATTGATTTAGTCAAAACAGGTAAAGTTAGGTCCTATGAAGGTGAAGATATATCAATAGACTTTGATTCTATTTGTCTTCATGGAGATACTAAAGGAGCTGTAGACATTGCAAGAGAAATTCAAGAATCTTTCAAAAGAAATAATATAGGGATAAAGTCTATGTCAGACATATTAGTATGATTAATTCTAAAATCTCTTTTCATGGTGACTCAACTGCAATTATAAAATTTGGTGACGAAATAGATGAAGATCTTAATATTTTAGTGCACAAATTTTTAGAATCTTTAGTTAAGGGATTTTCAGAAAATTCTTCAGTATTAGACATATATCCTACTTATAATTCAATAATTATTGACTATGATCCAAATGAAATCTTATATGAAAACATTAAGCAAAAAATAAATTCAATAAAATCTGAATTTGACTCTTCAGACAATATGAAAAAACATCATAAAATTATTGAAATTCCAGTGCAATATGGTGATGACTTTGGTCCTGATCTAAAAAGAATGTCTAAAACTCTTAATATTTCTGAGGAAAAAATCATTCAGATTCATTCCTCAACAAAATATAGGGTTCATATGATTGGATTTATGCCGGGGTTTCCATATTTAGGAGGTCTTGATAGTAGAATTTCGTTTCCTAGATTAGATGAACCAAGATTAGCTGTGCCTGAAGGTTCTGTTGGAATAGCAGGAGACCAAACAGGAATTTATCCTTTTAGCTCACCTGGTGGGTGGAATATAATTGGTCGTACAAACTTAAGATTATTTGATTCAAAAAAAAATCCTCCTAATCTAATTATTAGTGGCTCATATATAAAATTTAAGATTCAAAATGATTAAGATAATAAACACAGCCACATTATCTAGTTTTCAAGATTTAGGAAGATTTGGAAAAAAATCTATTGGTGTATCTCAATCAGGATGCTTAGACAAATTTTCGTTTCTAATTTCAAATTTCTTATGCGGTAATAAAAAAAATGAAGGAGCTATAGAAATTGTGGGTGGAGGATTTTCTTGTGAATTTAAGGAAGATGTTTCTGTAGCAGTTTCCGGTCCAACAGGTGTTTTTATGATAAATAATAATCAAATATCTATTAATTCTTCCATCAGGATAAAAAAAAATGACACTCTTTATATTCCTGAAAATAAACATGGTAATATATTTTATTTTTCAATTTCCGGTGGTTTTAATGTAGGTAATATTATGAATTCTGTTTCTTTTCATCAACCTTCAAATATTACAAATGATTTAAGAGTAAAGATAGGTGATATTCTTCATATGAAAAAACCTAACTCAAATTTTCAAAAATTACTTAATTTCTCTTTCTTTGATAAATATATAAAATCTACAAATATTATCTCAATAATTTATGATGAAATTATTCTCAAAAAGTTTCCTGATTTCATTAATATTTTAGAATCAAATCAATACATAATTTCTGCTGAAGCATCAAGGCAAGGAATCAGATTAAAGGGTAATGATGACTTATCTCATAAACTTAAAAATGAAATATCTTCTGGTGTTTCTTTAGGAACAGTTCAATTGCCACCTAATGGACAACCAATAATTTTATTAAATGATTCTCAGACAACTGGAGGATATTTAAAATTAGGCTCTATTCCAAATTTTGAAATTCCTAAACTATCACAAACTAATATTAACTCCAAGATAAGATTTAAAGGAATAAGCTTAAGTGATTCAAATAATTTACGAAAAAAAATAGATTCAAAATTTAATTCAATTAAATTGGAAGATTATTTTTTATATAACCACAGAATAAAAAATAATCATATTTCAGTTCAAATTTCAGAAAATGATAGTATAATATCCATAGCCAATGAACAACTAATTAATGTATTAAAGGAATGATTTGTGAATAATGTTTTAATTGACGGCCTTTACCTATCAGGAGTTGGTGTACTTGTAGTGTTTTTAGTACTTGTAGTTTTGTTACTGGCTATAAAAGTGATTACTCTATTTGAAAATAGCGAGATTGTCGATAACTATGATACAAATTCTAAGAACAGCAAATCTAACTTAGATAATTTCAATAAATTATCTAATATTGCAGCTGCTATGGCTGTTGGTATTTATAAAAAAGAGAAAAATAATCTAAATGATGTTGCGGCAGCAGTTGCTGTAGGTTTATATAAGAAAGATAACCTTTTAGGATCTAACAATATTGCTAATGATGTAGCTGATTCTTCATGGATCACAGTTAATAGATCAAGAATGCTCTTAAAAAGAAATAGAAGGAATTAAAAAGTGTCAAAAAAATATAATCTAGTTATAAATAATCAAAACTTTGAAGTTGAAATATTGAATGAATCAAATGGCATATTTCAAGTTAATGTTAATGGTTCAGTAGTTGAAGTAAAAGACACTTCTTCCCAACCAGTTATAATTTCAAATCAAGAACCAATATCTCAACCTTCAAAAATAAAATCTAGTGAGGTCCAAGAAAATAAAACCTCGGTAGATTCTGTAAATGTTGATAAATCTGGGCAAATAAAAGCAATGATGCCTGGCAAAGTTTTAGAGATTCTTATTAAGATAGGCGATGAAGTATCTGATGGTACTCCACTTTTAGTAATTGAATCAATGAAGATGGAAAATACAATAAACTCTAGTTTATCTGGAAAAGTTAGTAATATTCTTGTCAAAGTTGATGATAGCGTTCAATATGATCAAGTTATGATTGAGATAGAATAAGATCCTTACGAAAGAAATTTTATGATTGAATATATTGAACCACTTCTTGAAGGTATAGAGGATCTAATATCTAATCCGGGAATGATTTTAATGTGGATAATTTCTGGAATACTCTATTATTTTGGTATTTATAAGAAAAAAGAACCTTTATTATTAGTTCCAATTTCTACTGGAATATTATTAGCTAATTTACCCATGGGTGAACTTCTTAGAATTGGTGGTAATGGAGAACCTGATGGATTTCTTAGAATCTTTCAAAATATAGGTATGTCAAATGATGTACTACCATTATTAATATTTTTAGGTATGGGAGCTTTAACTGATTTTGAACCAGTCTTATCAAATCCGAAAACATTATTACTTGGTGCAGCTGCGCAAGTAGGTGTTTTTGCTGCTTTGATAGGAGCTTTACTAATAAGCTTGACACCCTTTTTTGATTTTGGATTATTAGAAGCTTCATCAATTGGAATTATAGGAGGAGCTGATGGTCCTACCACAATTTTTATATCAACGAGAATGAGAGAAATAGGTTTAAGCTTATCTTCCTATGAAATGAAAGATATTGTTGGTGCAACTGCTGTAGCAGCATATTCATATATGGCTTTGGTACCCATAATTCAACCTCCAATTATTAGATTATTTACTACTCAAAAAGAAAGAAAAATTAGAATGGAATATTCATCTAATAAAATATCCAAGAAGACTAAGATAATTTTTCCTATAATAACAATCATAATTGTCAGTATTTTAGTTCCAGATGCATCTCCTTTGATTTCAATTATGATGTTTGGTAATTTGCTACGTGAATCTGGGGTTGTTGATAGATTGGCTAAAACGGCTCAAAATGAATTAATGAATATAGTTATTATTCTTCTAGGATTATCTGTAGGGGCGACAATGCCTGCTAAAGTTTTCCTTAAAGTTGAAACAATTTCAATTTTTATACTAGGATTAGTTTCATTTATTCTTGCTACAATTTCTGGTATTTTACTAGCAAAACTAATGAACATATTCTTAAAGAAACCTATAAATCCTATGATTGGTGCAGCAGGAGTTTCGGCTGTTCCAATGGCTGCTAGGGTTGTTCAAAATGA
>CEUA01103896.1_pt1 | contig 12400 bp, 9 predicted proteins | sample 361541 | NCBI WGS metagenome assembly CEUA01 (sample SAMEA2623079, study PRJEB7988) | marine metagenome | isolation source: saline water (ENVO:00002010), including
ATCGGGGAAGGGTGATATTTCTAGTTTCACTAATAACGGCTGGTTATGTGGCACTAGGGGTGAGGTTGGTTGATATTCAATTATTTCAGCATAAAAAACATGCAGCGCATGCGGTGGATAATACTCGTCGAAAGGTAATTCATGCCTCTCGTCGTGGGGATATATTAGATTCGCGGGGCACTGTCTTAGCAACGAGTCGTATAGCCAAGACAGTTTGTGCGGATCCGTCATTAATTGGCACTAATCAACTTTTAATAGCTCGGGCTATTGCGCCGATTCTTGGCGCCGATGTTAATGGTTTGTCCAAGCGGATGAAGCGTAGAGTTTATTTGGATTCTTCAGGTAGGCAGCGCGAAGATCGGTACGTTGTTCTCAAGCGCAAGGTTTTATTGGAAGACTGGCAGAAGATAACTAATGCTCTTGCTCATTTGGAATTCGGATTCGATGTGAAGTCGCTTCCTCGTAAGCAACGGCTTAGCTACTACAATCTCAAATATCGTTCTATTTTTAGCGAGAAAGTTGATTCGCAGTTGCGTGTTTATCCGAGTGGAAATTTGGGGGCTCATGTTCTTGGGTATGTGGGAGTACGTGATTCTGGAAGTGCGAAGGCTCCTGTCGAGGGGCTTGAAGGTAAGCATGGGATTGAGAGGACCTTAGACTCTGTGTTAGAGGGTGTTCGAGGATGGCGTGATACAGAGACTGATAGGGGCCGCCGAGAAGTTGTAGCTTTTCGTGAGTATGATATCAAACCGAGGGATGGGATGAATATCGTGCTTACCATTGATGCCAACATACAATATATCGCTGAAAAAGCATTGGAGAAACTATGTTCAAAGCATACTCCTGTGAGTGCCTGCGTTGTAGTAATGAGGCCTAAGACAGGAGAAATATTGGCTTTATCTAATCGCCCTACTTTTGACCCTAATAAACCGGGAGATTCTACGGCAGCTAATCGGCGCAATCGGGTTGTTACTGATATGTACGAGCCGGGGTCAACTTTTAAAATTGTGGCAGTGTCAGGCGCGCTTAATGAGGGGGTGGTTAAATTGTCTGATCGATTTAATTGCGAAAATGGAAACTTTTATTTTGCGGGAAAGGTTTTACATGACCATCACGCTTATAGTGAATTATCTGTGGAGGAGATTATTACTAAATCTTCAAATATTGGTACTGCTAAAGTTGCGATGCGGTTAGGCTCAAATCGATTACACCGTTATATATCTCATCTTGGATTTGGTGTGAAAACTGGAGTATCTCTTCCTGGTGAAGTTGCTGGAATGCTGCACCCGTTACGGAAATGGAACAAACTTTCCATTTCAAGAATTCCGATGGGTCATGAAATTGCAGCTACCCCTATTCAACTGGTTTTGGCAATGAGCGCTGTAGCGAATGGAGGCAGTCTGATGCGGCCTATTCTTGTGGATAAGTTAACGGATCGTGATGGAAATATTGTGGTGGACTATCCGACAGCAGTTGTTCGTAAGGCAATTCGAGATGAGACTGCACAGCAAATGGTTGAAGCTTTAATTACTGTAGTATCGCCAAATGGCACAGCTAAACAGGCTTGGCTTAAAAACTATGTGGTTGCGGGGAAAACAGGTACAGCCCAAAAAGTTTCAAAGGTGCGACGTGGTTATGATCCGGGAAAATACTTTTCATCTTTCATAGGTTTTCTTCCTGCGCGAAAGCCGGAATTGTGTATTGGTGTATTTGTAGATGAACCTCAAAATGGTTACTACGGTGGGCTTGTCGCTGGCCCAGCATTCAAGGAGATCGCTGAAAAATCAGCTAACTATCTAGGTGTTGAAACATCAGATCAGCCAGAACCGTTGGTTAATTCAAAGGCAGGATTAGTATCAAGATGATGGAACCGCGGACTCTCGAGTTTATTGAAAAAGGTTGTCAGGGGCAGCTTGTTTCCGGGGATTATTCGGCATTTGTCCAGCGGGTTTGCATTGATTCGCGTTTGGTTGAGCCGGGTGATTTATTTGTAGCTTTAGAAGGTGATAGATTTAACGGGCACGACTTTACTAAACACGCGCTCGATCGAGGAGCAGTCGCAGCATTAGTTAATGGTTCTGGAGTTAGCGGAGAGACTGTCGGTGCTAAAGTTGAGGTGTTAGAAACACGCCATGCACTGGGGCTATTAGCGTCTCATTATCGTCGTGATTTTGATATTCCTTTAATTGCCATCGGTGGTTCAAACGGAAAAACTACAACAAAGGAAATTCTTGCGAGAATACTTGAACAACGTTTTAGTACGCTTAGCAGTGAGGCAAGTTTCAATAATGAAATAGGTGTTCCTCTGACGCTTCTTCGTCTTATGGAAGATCATCAGATTGCGATCGTGGAGATTGGTACGAACCATCCAGGTGAGATGCAGTCACTGCTTTCGATAGCTCGCCCTAGGTTTGGTATTTTAACTAGTATTGGCAGTGAGCATTTGGAATTTTTTGGTAATTTAGAAGGAGTGATTTTAGAAGAGGGATTTTTGGCTGAATCATTACCAGAAGATGGATGCTTATTTGTTAATGGTGATATCGCAGGTTTGGCAACGTTGCTTGAGCGTTGTCGAGCGTCAGTTGTTACTGTTGGAGAATCGGATCGATCTGATTGGATTATATCAAGAATAGAAGTAAGGGATGATGGGACAGTTTTTGAATTAATTTCGCCGAAGGGAGATTGGGACGGAGTCTATCGTGTCAATCTGTTGGGTCGTCATAACGCCCTAAATGCTGCACTTGCTATTGCAGTTGCAGTCGAGATGGGGTTGAGCCAGGAGGAACTGATTCATGGCCTGCAAGGTTGTCGACCGGCGTCTATGAGAATGCAGTTACAGACACTCGGCGGTGTCTCTGTAGTCAACGACGCCTACAACTCTAACCCTGACTCCCTTCAGGCGGCTTTGGAAACGCTCAAGGCGTTTCCGGTTAAGGGCAAGGTCATTGCTGTTCTCGGTGATATGGCCGAGCTTGGAGAGGCTAGCGAAAATGCTCATATCGAAGCAGGTTTGCTGGCTGCCAAGCTCGGCCTGAACGGCTTAATTGCTGTTGGGCAATGGTCTGATGTTATAGCTCGGGCTGCGCAGGCTAATGGATTAGCAAACGTAGCAGCATTTGAAGATGCGGCTTTAGCTGGTAAGGCCTTGGCATCTAAACTTAACCCTGGAGATCTATTGCTTGTTAAAGGAAGTCGTTCAACAAAACTTGAACGATTAATGGAAGAACTCGAACGAGTACTGAAAGGATAACAAAAGAAAATGTTTTATTATCTTAGTCAATTGCCCCAGTGGTTAGTCGATAATGGCTATTCAGCATGGGGAGATTGGCTCTCCTTTCTTCGAGTATTCCAGTATATAACATTTAGAGCTGCAGGTGCTTCAGTAAATGCTTTGCTACTTTGTTGGTGGCTTGGTCCGAAAATTATTGCGCTTTTAAAACGATTAAAACTTGGTCAACAGTATGAAGACAAGGCGCAGGCAGCAGGCGGACTAGATGCACGAATTATAAGTAAAAAAGGTACTCCTTCTATGGGAGGGATAATGATTGTAATTGCTCTTGATGTAACTGTGCTTCTTTGGGCGCGTTGGAGTGAATTCCTTGCTTTGACATTAATGTCAGTGATTGTACTGGCGGCTTTGGGTTTTTACGACGACTGGGTTAAAATCACTAAGCAGGATAAGGCTGGTATGCAATCTAAAGTAAAATTGGTTGTCCAATTTGGATTGGGAATCTTTATTAGTATTTACCTTTGGAACCATCAGTCGATGGATCACTTGGTAAATACTCTTATGGTGCCTTTTTATAGCGAAGGAATTATTTTTAAAGGGGTTGGATTACTGGGAATGCTGATTACAATTTTAGCAATTGTTGGTAGTTCAAATGCGGTAAACTTGACTGATGGATTAGATGGTCTTGCCATTGGCTGTACTTTGATTGTTGCATTTGTTTTCATTATTCTAACATATATAGCAGGCAACGTAATTATCGCTGATTACTTGAGGGTTCCTTATGTTGAAGGTGCTGGTGAATTGACAGTTTTTTGTGCCGCAATGATTGGCGCCGGACTTGGCTTTCTTTGGTTTAATTGTCATCCGGCACAAGTGTTTATGGGTGACACAGGTTCGCTTGCTATAGGGGGATCTTTAGGTGTTATTGCAGTATTGATTCATCAGCCATTTGTTTTGGTTATTGCTGGAGGGGTTTTCGTAATAGAGGCGATTTCTGTAATGCTTCAAACTGGTTGGTTTAAGTATACGCGAAGAAAATATGGAGAAGGTAAAAGGATTTTTTTGATGGCTCCGCTTCACCATCATTTCGAGAAGAAGGGATGGCATGAATCACAAGTTGTGGCCCGGTTTTATATCCTAGGAATCTTATTCGCAGTAGTTGCTTTGAGTACATTAAAATTACGCTAATATTAGAGCAGTGTTTAAGTTGGAAGGTAAAAGAGTATTATTGATTGGCCTCGGAGCGAGAGGAAGAGCTGCCTGTCGTTTGCTTTGTGAAAGTAGGGCGGCGGTTGTGGCGATTGATTCAGATAATTCTAAATTGCTTAAACAGGAAACTGATCATTTAGTAAAACTGGGAGTCGAAGTACACTTGGGTATGGTTAATCCGGATTTGAAGCTAATGTCTAATTTAGATTTAGGCGTGGTAAGTGTCGGAGGTATTCGAGAATCAAAATGGTTAACTGCCTTAAAAAAAATTAATGTGCCAGTAGTTAGTGAACTGGAATTAGGTTATCAGCAACTCAGGTGCCTCAATATTGCAGTTACAGGCACTAATGGTAAAACATCAACTGCCAAATTAATAGAGCAATTGCTGATTGGCTCTCAACGTGAAACACGATTGGCGGGAAAGGTGGATTGTCCGGTCTGTGATGTTGTTCCGGATTCGAAGGAGTTGGATTATTTGACGCTGGCGGTCAATTCTTTCCAACTCGAATTAACACAGTTCTTTCATCCGACTGTAGGCGTTTTAATGAATATTGATCCGGATCATCAAGATCATTATGGAGGAATGGTGGAATATGTAACGGCAAAGTCCCGGCTTTTTAATAATCAGCAATCATTTGATTGGGCGATTGTTCAAAGTGAGGCTTTAGCTCAAATCCGATCTTTGGGCATTGAAATACCATCTAAGATCATAACATTTAGTTCTAGTAATCGCCGGGCAGATATTTATCTCAGTCGAGGATTGATTGTTAGTAGAGTTCCAGGGTGGGAGGGGCCTTTACTGGATTTTAACGAATGCCTTTTGGAAGGTGCTCATAACGCAGAGATTATTATGGCTGCGCTGGCTGTAGGTCGCGTTCTGAAAATACCATTAGAACAATCTGTTGAAATTCTTAAAACCCAAACCCCACTACCTCACCGATACGAAACCGTAGCAGAAATCAATGGGGTTCGATTTATCAATGACTCTAGATCAACGAATTTTGCTGCGATGCAAAAAACGCTTTCTTCAGTTCCTTCTCAAGGTGAACCTAATATATGGCTTATAGCAGGAGGAAGAGATAAAAAAAGTCCGTTTCATGATGTTGGGCCATTATTATCTCAGCGTGTTAAAGCTGCCTATTTAATGGGTGAAACTCGAGAAAAACTTAGGGCAGCATGGAGCCTGTTTACACCATGTCGCTTAGTTAAATCACTAGAAGATGGGGTTAAGCAGGCATCAGAAATAGCTGAAGAAGGAGACATGATTTTACTCTCGCCAGCGAGTGAGGATTCCAGTAGTTTCAATGGCTATCAACATCGTGGTGAGATGTTTCGACAGATTGTCGAGCGTTTGGCTGGTTGCAGTAAGGAGAGATCAACCGGCAATGGCTTATCAGCCCCAAAAATATCAAAAGCCATGTCGCGATGAGATACTTTCTTCAACCACAATATATTGTGTTCCCCTTTTGCGCTTATTTAAGCGTAGGATTTTTCAAAATACATCAAGGAGTAAATTAATTAATTATGTCTAGACAAAACCCCCTTCAACCTAAGAGCTCGTTGCTCGAGAAAAAATCTAGGAATCGTTCTGGCTTGCAGATGGTAATGATCATCATGGCAGTGCACGTTGTTTTTCTAGGAGGATTGTTGTTTTCTGGCTGTCAGCAGGAGAATTCTATTCCTCCTTTAGCTTCCAGTACCAATTCTATTCCTGATTTACCACAAATCGTTGAAGTTACTGCGCCTCAGTCTCTAACCAATAATGTGGATTTAGTGGATGCGCCGCCTATAGTTGAGGCAACAAACACTTTAGGCTCAGGTCCGCCTTTGCCTATTCCATCGGATATCCCAAAACCCATCCCGAATGATACTCAATTGGTTTCTGAGGTGGTTCCATTGGTTCCGGTGCGTACGCCTGATGCTACCGAAGTACCTGTGGCTTCTGGCCAGTCAGAATATATAGTAGTCAAAGGTGATAACTATACAGCTATTGCTCTTAAGCATTCTGTTACAATTGCGGCATTAAAGGATGCTAATCCGGCGGTTGATCCAAATAGAATAGCCATTGGCCAAGTGCTGATTATTCCTGCGCCTTTACCTAAACAGGTTGAGCCTGATCTGACGGAAGGAGTAATTCAATATGAAGTGAAGGCTGGAGATAATCTCTATACCATTGCAAGAAACCATAAAACGACGGTTAAGGCGATTCGGGATGAGAATAATCTTAAAACATCTAATATTCGTCCTGGCCAAAAGTTGATAATACCAAAACCAACTTTAGAAGAATAAAAGAAGCATCTCTAATGAAGTATGCTTCGACCACTTTAGTGTTTGTCGTTTCAGCTCTTTTAGCTCTGGGCTTAGTAATGCTTTATAGTGCTATGATGTTTCATAGTGGAGCATCTTTTTGGGGGTCGCAGTTGTTGTGGTGTTTAATCGGATTAGTGGTTTGTGCTATTACAGCAAAGTTAGATTATCAGTTGCTGAAAAAGCTATCACTTCCGATGTTAATTGTGGCTTTTGTTCTGCTGGTGGCAGTCTTAATTCCGGGGGTTGGAATGAAAATAAATGGAGCTCGGCGTTGGCTGCAATTACCCGGTACTACGTTTCAACCATCAGAATTTGCCAAGATTGCTTTGATTATTGCTCTAGCTCATTATTGTGAAAAAAAGGGGCGTAAGATGCATTCCTTCAAGCATGGTATGCTTCTTCCTGGGTTGGGGATAGGTATGTTTTTGGGGTTGATTTTTCTCGAGCCGGACTGGGGTAGTACGGTGTTGATGGCAGCGGTATGCGGTTTAATGCTTTTTTTGGCTGGTACCAAAGTTCGTTATATGGTGCTGCCTGTGATCACCCTTATACCTGCAGCAGGGTATTTGCTCTCCCAAAATACGGTTCGTCTCAATCGGATTATGAGTTGGCTAGACCCTGAAGGAACTAAACAGGGTGTAGGTTATCAGGCTTGGCAATCTTTGATTGCTCTGGGGTCAGGAGGAACCACCGGATTGGGTTTGGGTAATGGACGACAAAAGTTAGGTTTTGTACCGGAACACCAGACAGATTTTATTTTTTCAGTAATTGGCGAAGAATTGGGTTTGATTGCAACAATGGCCGTTGTTGTTGCTTTTGCTCTATTTGTAATTTGTGGAGCTTTTATAGCACTTAAGTCGAGTGATGTTTTTGGATTTCTTCTCGGGTCTGGCCTGACATTGCTGATCGGATTTCAGGCATTTATTAATATTGGAGTCGTCACGAGCACTTTGCCTAATAAGGGATTACCATTACCATTCATAAGTCGAGGTGGAACCAATCTTGTGGTGATGTTGTTCTGTGTAGGTGTTCTTTTAAGTATTGCACGCTTTTCTCGAAGTGATGAGCCAGTCAGATCGTCTAGGCTTGGTTCTTCAGAGGGGCGACTGTCCCCATTTAGCGCTGGTTAATTATTATGAATCCCTTGTCTAGACGCGTTGCTATTGCTTGTGGGGGGACTGGAGGGCATTTATTTCCTGGAATTGCCGTTGGTGATGCGCTAGTTGCCCGAGGTTGTGAGGTGATGTTATTAGTCAGCCCTAAAGAAGTTGACCAAACTGCTGTCAAATCTGCTTACGGTATGGACGTTGAGTCGCTATCGATGATTGGCCTAGCCGGTAACCCCTTAAAGTTTGGTTGTAAATTTATTCAGTCGACAAATTGCTGTAGAAAACTGTTTTTAAAAAACCGGCCAACGGCGGTTTTAGCGATGGGCGGTTTCACTAGTTTGCCTCCGGTTATTGTTGGGAAAATTATGGGGGCGAAGATATTTTTGCATGAGGCCAATGCTGTACCAGGTAGAGCTGTTAGAATGTTATCGTCATTTGCAGATGAAGTGTTTGTACAGTTTCCTGATTCCCTGCCTCGAGTGTTGGGAACCGACGTTCGAGAAACCGGTCTGCCTGTACGTGCAACAATGGAACCAGTACCTAAGGCTGATGCTCGGACCGTACTTGGTCTGGCTGATGATTTGCCGGTTCTTTTAATCATGGGTGGAAGTCAAGGCGCGGAGGCTATAAATCGTGCCGTGCTTGGATCTTTGCCTTATTTGGCTAAGTCGCTTCCCAAAATTCAGTTTATTCACCTTACTGGGAATAGGAATTCAGAGTTGATTAGATCAGCCTATGATACTCTTGGATTACGGGCTGTTGTTCGCCCGTTTTTAACAGAGATGGAATATGCTCTTGGTGCAGCAGACCTAGTGATTAGCCGGGCTGGTGCTTCTTCTCTTGCTGAATTCTCCTCTATGGAATTGCCGGCGATATTAGTTCCGTATCCTTCTGCAGTTGATGATCATCAGAGATTGAATGCTCGAACTTTTGTTGAGATGGGAGCTGCTCGATGTTTTCATCAGAAACAACTGACACCGAGCTTATTGACCCAGCAACTGAAGGAGTTATTTGGTCGACCGACAAAGTTAAAGAAAATGGGAGAATCTATGAAACAGTGGAAGAGCGATTGTGCCACTGAGGAGGTCGTTAAACGAATTTATGAAGTGTGTGGCTGGGAGTATTCAAAAGAAGATGATTTGATTGTTTCTGAGCCTGGATTAACGGAGGTGGCGGCGTGAAATCTATTTCAGCAGATTCAGTTTTGACTAGGCATGATGATTTTAAATCGATTCTGGAAAGTGTGGCTGAAGATGGAACGATAGTTTTAAAAGACATTGCGATAGGTGAGTTTACCACGCTTCGAACGGGAGGTAGAGCAGACTGGTTTGCAGAGCCTAATACTCAGCGAGATCTTGCTGCATTGATGAAGGTATGCCGCGAGTATGATTTGCCAGTTACGGTTTTAGGATTAGGTTCCAATTTTTTAGTAGTCGACAGTGGTGTGCGAGGTCTCACAGTAAGGCTTAATAACAAGCAGTTTACTGGTATTGAAACAAATGGTGATCGCATTCGATGTGGCGCCGGTGCTCGCATGAAAAAAGTTGCTGTTGAAGCCAAATCTAATTGTTTATCTGGTATGGAATTTCTTGAAGGTATTCCAGGGGCTATTGGGGGGGGCTTGCGAATGAATGCTGGGGCTTGGGGAAGTGAAATGTTTCAACTTGTTGAAAGTATAAGTTGTATGGACATGGGTGGTAACATTTTTGAGATTGGAGTAAAGGAGGCCGATTTTTCCTATCGAAGTTGTTCGTTCCTAAAAAAACATATTGCACTTCAGGCTACTTTATTAGGACAGCCTGATCGTCTTGAGGTTATTGCTAAAAGAATGGCGTCCTTTAGTCAAAAGCGGTGGAATGCTCAGCCTAAGGCTCGTAGTGCTGGCTGCATATTCAAAAATCCTGATTTGATTCCGGCTGGGCAATTAATTGATCAACTTGGATTGAAAGGAGTAAGTGAAGGTGGTGCAATGGTATCTGAAGAGCACGGGAATTTCATTGTTAATAAAGGAGGTGCTACTGCAGGAGATTTTCTGAAATTAATCGAGCACATTAGGCAACGGGTTTACGATGAACGAGGTGTCGATCTCAAAACGGAAGTGCAAATTATCGGGGGAGTGGAAAACCATGGCTGAGATTCTCAATATTTGTGTGATGTTAGGCGGGCCATCTTGTGAACGTGATGTATCGTTGAAATCTGGGACAGCTGTGGTGGATGCACTCCGTTATTTAGGGCATCGAGTAATTGAGTTAGATCCGGTTGATGGGAAATTTCAATTACCATCCAATGTAGATGTAGTGTTTCTAGCTTTGCATGGTGCATTCGGTGAGGATGGGACAGTGCAGAAAGAACTGGATGAATTAGGTGTTCCATACACAGGGTGTAGTGCTGAGGTCAGTCGTTTGGCATTTAACAAAATTCATACTAAGCGAATGTGCGAGAAGCACGGATTGGTTACTGCCAAGGACCAAGTAATTAAAGATGCTGATGCTGGGCTTCCGATTGGATTGAGTTTGCCTTTGGTCTTAAAGCCGACGATGCAGGGATCAAGTATAGGTCTTGAATTTGTCAAAAAAGCATCTGATTGGTCGAACGCTTTGTTTAATGCTATGAAGTTTGGCGGTCCAGTTTTGGTGGAAGAAAAAATAGTTGGTCGTGAAATTACTGTGGGAATCTTAGGAGGAGAGCCTTTGCCATTAGTCGAAATTATTCCGAAGGAGGGTGATTACGATTATACTAACAAATATACGGCTGGTGCCACAGATTATATTTGCCCTGCGCAATTCAAAGAATCGGTAACTCATCGAATTAAGTTAGCCGCCGAGCAGTCATTAATGGCATTGGGCGGTGGAAATTGTGCGCGAGTGGATTTTATAGTGCGTGAAGATGGTGAACCCGTATTGTTGGAGGTTAATACTTTGCCTGGAATGACTGCTACCAGCCTGTTGCCTAGAGCGGCGCAAGAGGCAGGACTGAATTTTATTGAGCTTTGCCAACGGCTTGTGGATTTAGCATTGGACCCAGTAAAGCAGTTGGCACAAACAGAACCGATTTGAAATGGCACTGAAATCGAGAAAGAAAAATAAAAAGACTGGGCAGAATAATGTGCTTTCAGTCAATGTGAAATCACAGCAGATCCGTAGTGAAAGGCTGCGTGCTTTGCGTTCTTTTCTGATAATAGGTGTTACTTTGATGGCGCTTTTGGCAACTAGCTGGTTAGGAGGAAGTTTAGCGCTGACCCGGCTTGTTTATGAAAATGAATCCTTTGCTGTGTTAGATATGGACTACAGGACAGACGGCATAATTAGTGAGTCGCAGCTTAAGGATTTGGGAGGGGTTGAGATGGGTGATAATTTACTTTCGCTTGATTTGCTCAGAATTAAGCGAAATATTGAGTTAACACCCCGTGTTAAAATAGCTTCTGTCGAGAGATTTTTGCCGGATACTCTTCAAGTGCGAGTAACAGAGCGAGTGCCAATGGCACAAATCTGGATTTGGCAGCGGGATAGTGACAATGAAGGACAATACGATTGTATTCGATTGCAGGTGGACGAATCTGGTCACGTGATGCCGCCAATAGTTGGGCAGTCAGTTGTTTTCCCTCAGCATCAGTCTGAGTGGTCGCTTCCAGTGATAGCTGGTATCGATCTGAAAACTCTTCGCACGCTTGCTCCTGGTCGTCCGGCGGGCTTACCCAAGCTGAAGGCTGCTCTTGAGGTGATTCGAGAGTATCGGAAATCAGCTATGGTGGGAGAGGTCGATTTGCGAGTAGTTGACTTATCTCAACCCCAAATTTTAAGAGTGACTACTGGTGATGGAGGGCAGATTGATTTATCTCGCAACCGACTACAGCAACAGTTCAATCGTTGGGCTAGAATTCGAGCACACGGTCAAAAATATGGTCTTTCCATTGAAGCAATGGATCTTTCTGTGACTAATAATGTGCCAGTTCGCTGGATGCTTTCACCCAATATTGCGAAGGGAATAGGACAGAGTCAAAAAATGGCGGGTAAGTAAACTGTTATATGAGTAATTCACAAATTATTGTTGGTCTTGAAATAGGTACATCCAAGGTTTGCGTAGTGGTAGGCGAGGTTAGTGATAATCAGGTCGCAAATATTATTGGTTTAGGGCAGTCTAAATCTCGTGGAGTACGGAAAGGGGAAATTGTGGATGCTTCAGTCGTTGAGGAGGATGTACGCAATGCGATAGTCGAGGCGGAGCATATGGCTGACGTAGAGATTCAGTCTGTTTTTCTTGGTGTTACTGGAAGCCACATGCGAGGTTTTAACAATACAGGAGTTCATCCTGTGGTTTCGGCTGACCGTGAAATTAATGATGCAGATATTCAGGATGTAATCAAGAATGCTAAAGCAGTCAATTTACCAAGTGATCATTCTGTTATTCATGTTATTCGACAACATTTTAGTGTAGATGGGCAGGACGGTGTCCTGAATCCGGAAGGAATGTTAGGAGCGAAAATGGAAGTTGATGTTCATGTTGTTAGTGGGCGTTACAATCGATTGCAAAATCCGATTCGTTT
>CEUA01017104.1_pt1 | contig 12394 bp, 6 predicted proteins | sample 361541 | NCBI WGS metagenome assembly CEUA01 (sample SAMEA2623079, study PRJEB7988) | marine metagenome | isolation source: saline water (ENVO:00002010), including
AGTGTCCATAAGCTTGAGAACCTTGTCCATCATATGTTCCAGCACCAGCACCATCAGTACCTTCACCTAGAAGTCCTGCACCGCCACCAGCACCACCTTCCCAAGAAGCACCAGCACCTCCACCACCAGCACCACCATTACCTTGATTACCATAAGATGCTCCAAAACTTATTCCCGTTCCACCCATTCCACCATTACCTGAATATCCACCAGCTCCACCGCCACCGCCTCTATTTCCATTAGCAGATCCACCATCACCTCCATTACCACCACCATCTCCTACATATCCACCACCAGTTCCACCATTTTGATTTGTACCAATAGTTCCACCTTCACCCCTAACAGTGTTGTAGTCTAGAAAATATGAATCCTGTCCATTAGCACCACCAGTTCCTTGAGCACCAACAACTACAGTATAACCCTGTCCTGGAACCACAGGTATATTATTCTTCCATCCTAATCCACCACCACCATCTCCACCTGCTGTGGTTTCATTTCCACCAGCACCAACACACACTGCACAAACAGATGTTACACCAGCAGGAGCATACCAAGTAAATGTTCCAGCAGATGTATATTCTTGCTGCAGAGCACCATTATCAATTGATCCACCAGCACCATTACTTCCTTTTTCTTGAAGACCTACACCTCCACCTCCAGCAGCATTTGTAAAATTAGTTGAATTAATATATCCATGAGCTCCACCACCAGCACCACCACCAGATCCACCAACAGCATTACTGGTCGTTGATCCACCACCACCAGATCCACCATTACCAGTATATCCAGCAGCACCGCCACCTCCACCAGGACCATAAGTAGCATCTCCAGATCCACCATTACCTCCATTTCCACCACCATCTCCAAATGCACTATATGTTCCACCAGAACCATTACCACCAGGACCAGGTAGAGCATTTTCTCCAGCACCACCTTTAACAGTAGATGTGTTTATAAAATAAGAATCACCAGAAGAATTAGTTTTACTTCCACCAGCACTTGAAGGTAAAGTTTGTACTTGACCAGCAGTACCAACAACAACATTATAAGATTGTCCTGGTATTACAGGAATATAATTATTATATCCAAGACCTCCACCACCTCCACCATTTCCTTCTTCATAAGATCCAGAGAAAGCATTATATCCAGAACTTGCTCCACCAGCACCAACAGCAACTACTGAAACATGATGTACACCAGTAGGACAAATCCAACTATATGTTCCTGCTGCTGTATATTCTTGTTGTCCTACTCTATCATTTACATTACCAGTATTAGTATTTGGATAAGATCTACCCCTACCCCATATAATTCTTACAGCACCACTACCACCTTGAGCACCAGCACCAGATCCACCACCACCAAATGAAGTTCCAGATCCACCAGATCCAGCAGTTCCACTTCCAAATGGAACACCTGCAGGTGGAGAATATGCAGCACCTAAACCAGGAGATCCAGCACCTAAAATTCCTGTACCTCCACCAGTATATCCACCACCATATCCTCCTCCACCGCCACCGCCACCAGATCCATCTTGACCTTGTCTATCAGCGAGAGGAGTACTGGAAGGATGTGTTGATCCATTTCCAAATCCACCATTTCCACCATTACCTGTGTATCCACCAGCTCCACCGCCACCACCTTCATATGTTGAACCACCAGCTCCACCAGCTCCACCATATCCACCACCATCTCCTACATATCCTCCACCAGGTTGACCCTGAGTATTTGTTGATCCTTGTCCACCACGACCTTGTACAGTAGTCGCATTTATAAAATATGAATCTCCACCATCATTACCTGATCCACCATTAGCAGCACTACCGACTTCTAATGTATAAGATTGTCCAGGTGTTACAGAAATATTATTCTTCCATCCAAGCCCTCCACCACCAGCAGCACCACCTGATCCAGATTGATTATCACCATTACCAGCACCTCCACCACCAACACAAACAGCAGAAACTTGATAGACACCAGGAGGACAGATCCAAGTATGTGTTCCTGTTTCTATAAAAGTTGTTTGACCAATAACATCTTCTATTTCACATTCATTATCAGAAGGAGTAATCGTTGAAGCAGTCTTACTAGGATCACTACTTACTAATCCACCCCAAATAGCAGAACCATCTTGTGTGCTATTCCACCAGTTATATTGAATGTTTCCAAAATCTTGAAGTGCATATGAAAAAGAACTATGAGCATAAGATCCTATACTGTAATTACAATATCCAGCACCATGCCCATCAGATGTTAATCTAGCGATAATAGAAACACCAGAATTATTATTCTGATTTTTATTAATATTCAACCATATATTATCATCCGAATCAATCGTTATTTTATTAATACTATCACCAGCAGTAAATTCTCGTGACCATAAAACATTTCCACTAGGATCTATCTTAATCAAGTGTCCACTAGCACCATTATAAGTGCCAGTGACACCATAAACATTGTCCTGAGAATCAAGTGCGAGATCATTATAAGCAGGACCAGGATTATTACCTCTTCTCCACCATGCAGTACCTTGATTTGTATTGGTTTCATTATAACTTGCCACTTTGGTGATCATAGGATAACCACCCATATTACCACCAATATAATAAGAACCATTAGAATCTCTAACTATACATCTAGCAGCACCACTAGTACCACTCTGATAAAATCTATAAGTATTTGAATTACCGTTAATAGACACTACCCAATAAGCATTGCCATTTGTGTAAGTTGGATTTATATCATAACCACAAAGATATATCTGACCATTAACTATACCACCACCCTGATAATTAACAGTACCTGAATTCAGATAGGCATAATACTTAGTCTGAATTATTCCTGTAGTAGTTTCAAAGGTAGCATACACACCAAAAGTTGATGATCTACCAGCAACTGTTAATGTAGTACCACTAATGGTCATAGAATTACCATTTTTAATGGTATCACCATAATCAAACTGGTTTCCATTGCCCCAGTTATTCTTTTTAAAATATTGTAAATCTAAATTTGAATTATACTTACCAATTCTTCCATATCCAGCATAGACATAAACATCATCAGAAGAATCAATAACTATAGCATTAAAACTAAGACCATTAGTAGAACTAAGTTGTACTGATTTCATTAATGTTCCATTTTTATCAAGTTTATAAATGACTCCTTCATTCTGAGATTGAAGAACTTCACCACAAACATAAATGTTACCTTCACTATCAAAAGCCTGACCAAACAACGTCACATTTCCATTACTATTTGTAATAGTATTCGTCCAATAACTTTCAGTTGATGTTCCAGTATTACCACTAATTAACATTTGTTGTATTGACATATCTCTCTCCTTAAGTTGCGTTTGATGGGAATGTTCGACCAGATCCCCAGATAATTCTTAATCCACCTACAGCACCAACACCATTTGCACCACCTGGATTGGAATATCCACCACCACCTCCTCCACCAGGAGATGCACCAGCACCACCACCACCATTATTACCACCAAAGGTTTGACCACTAGAACCAGTATTACCACCTGATCCACCGCCACCACCATTTATACCTGATCCAAGAGCACCACTAGAACCTTCACCATTTAAACCAGTACCGCCACCGCCACCACTACCTCCATAATAAGTTGCACCGCCACCACCAGCTCCACCACCAGCACCACTAGTTCCAACAGTATTGGCATAAGAACCATCACCACCTTCACCACTATAACCACCAGCACCTCCACCAGCAGAACATCCAGTTGCATAACCACCCATACCACCACTATAACCAATTCCAGTCATTGGTCTTCCACCCATGTTTAAACTAAGATTTTGGTTTTTAACTCCACCAGCTCCACCTTCAGCATGAAGTAAAATATTTACACCATCTATACCAAAAGTAGTATCTCCACCTCTCTGAGCTACAGTTTGTCCAGCATTTTGATTACCAACACCCGACGCAGCAGCACCTCCACCACCAACAACAACTTTATAATCCTGTCCTGCTACTACTGGAATATAATTTTTATATGCCAAAGCACCACCGCCACCACCATTACCTTCATATCCAGGTTGTCCCTGATAATTACCTGATGATTGACCACCGCCACCACCACCAATAGCAACTGCAGATATAGAAGTTACACCTACAGGACATGTCCAAGTAAATGTTCCTGCTGTAGTAAATTGTTGTCCACCAGTAACTTGAGTCTCAGCCCTATTATTAGCTTCAGCAAGAGCATTATTTGGGAATGATCTTCCAGTTCCCCACATAATTCTTACAGCACCTCTAGCAGATCTTGTCTTCGGTGTTCCACCAGCACCATAATTACCAGCTACTCTTCGTTGAGAATCACCAGGATAACTAAAAATATCACCACCATTTTGTATTGCTTGACCACCTATACTACTTCCATGTCCACCATCACCATAAGGATCTTTTGATCCACCACCTCCTTTACCAGGACCATAACCACCAGGTCCTCCACCATATCTTACTCCACCTTCACCATTTCCACCTTCACCATATATTCCTACACCACCACCAGGACCACCATTACCACCGCCACCGCCACCGCCTCCTCCAGCACCACCAGTACCAGGTGATCCTGCTAGTCCAGCAGCTTGAACATATGCCCTTCCTGCTCTTCCACCATTTCCACCGTCTCCAGAATATCCACCAGCTCCACCGCCTCCACCATCTCCAGAAGAGTATTGACTGCCACCATATCTACTACCACCACCGCCACCATTTCCACCACCATCACCAACAAAATCTCCAGGACGAACACTAAACCCACCATAACCATTTGAATTAGTCCAACCACCACCACCTTTAACAGTTGTTCTATTAACAAAGAATGTATCAGCTGGACCTTCATAATATGTACTTCCTGTTCCACTTACCCAAGGAGCATTATTTTGTCCATTTGGTCCTCCTACTTGAACAGCATAACTTTGTCCTGGTGTTACAGAATAATTATTAATATATCCAAGTCCACCACCAGAAGATCCCTCATTACCATTATTACTTGTGACTGAAGTAGAACCAGAACCAACACAAACAACAGATACACTTGTCACATTCGCAGGACAAATCCAACTAAATGATCCTTCTTCAGTGTATATTGATTCGCCAACAGGGTCAAATGAAGTATCATTTATAATTACGTTTGCTGCTGCCACTAATGTAGTGTATCCAGCATCAGTATATAATGCAATGTAAATAACTTCTTCACCTTCAGTTGAAATATCAGCAGTAACAGTATGAGAAAAACTAAATCCACCAGATGAAATAGTACCTGTACCAGTTAAAGATCCAGAACTTAAATCATTAGAATCTATACCAGTCAATCTCCAATATAAAGTTGTTCCATCAGAAACATTTCCAGTAGTGATATTTGTTGTAAAACTACTACCCTCATCTACATTATTAGGGGCATTAAGAGAATAGGTTGATGAAGAGTTTTGATTAGAAGTTAATGTGCTTGGAAATGCTCTACTGACACCATTAACAACACCCCATATAATTCTTACAGCACCTTGTCCACCTTGATTTCCACCATTCGATCCCCAGTTTGATGCTCCTCCACCACCGCCACCACCATAATTACCACCAGGCATACCAGCAGATAGACCATAATATCCATTACTAAAAGTAGGTGCTACTCCATTAGTACCATTATTTCCACCAGATCCACCGCCACCACCATACATTGGTGCACCATAAGATGTTACATTACCAGTACCACCTTGATAGTTTTGTCCTGAAGTTCCTTCACCATATATTCCTACTCCACCACCACCAGCACCACCACCAGTTAATCCATTAGCAGCACCTCCACCACCACATCCACCAGAATTACTATTACCATTACCAGAATATCCACCAGCTCCACCGCCACCACCATAAACTATATGATCACCTCCATTACCACCACCATCTCCAGTGTATGTTCCACCACCTTGATTATTTCCTTTTCCACCACCACCTTTTACAAGTCCTACATTTGGGATATTAAAAGTTGAATCTCCACCATCAGTTCCACCAGAAGTATTACCGCTACCCCCATTACCAACAACAATACTATAAACTTGACCTGGATTTACTGAAATATTATTTTTCCACCCAAGTCCACCGCCACCACCAGCTTCATAATTATTTGATCCACCTCCTCCACCACCACCTATACAGACAACAGAAATTTGATTCACACCAGCAGGACAAGTCCAAGCATAGGATCCTGGTGATGTATATTCTTGCTGTCCAACAACAGTTGTTGCTGCTGGTGGTTCATGAAGTAGTGCCTGTTGTATGGGCATTTTAAATCCCCCTAACTCAGACCACCGCCAATAATTGTAAACGTATTAGTTCCTACACATAATACAGTAGCAACTCCTCTCTGTGCCAGAACCCTGTTACCAGTATTTGAAGTACCTGCTTGATACATTGTAACTGATGAACCTTGAGTTATTGTAATATCACTAGCACTATTATTATAAATTGTAATCGCATCTCCAGCAACAAGTGCTGGACTAAGGTTTGCTGGAACCGTAACACCAGCAGTAGTATTAATCAATTCTCCGACATCAGACTTTACTATCTGATAAGTAGTTGACTTGGAATTACTAACTATCTGTCTAACATTACCTGCAACATCATTAACAGAAGAAGCAGTTAATATACCAACAGCATTTACATTTCTACCAACTTGAATATCGGTGCTTATACCAATCTTAGCAGCTTTTAAATCTAACTCATCAGTAACAGCTTCTATGGCAGGATTACCAGAAGCAGCCGCTGCTATATTTAACTCCTTTACACCAAAACCTTTTTGTGCCATAGTTAAGTTTTTTAGGTATTTATAAAGTTGACTCCACTTATTTGGATACCACCAGCATTCCTAAATCTTAATTGAATTTTCTCATCACCAGATTCTGTCTCATTTCCTGTAGCAGCATCATAAATTATGATAGGTTCACCACCTTGAGTATTATTCTGATCATTCCATTCTGAATCATCATAGGTTTGAGATTCTGTTCCAGTAAAGAAATCAGCAGCATCCAAAGTACCAACCTGATTCGTAATCCAATCTAAAACATCTTCAACAGTCCATTGTCTATTGTACTGAAGTTTAGTAGCAATTAATCCACATGCCACAGGACAAGCAGCACTCGTACCACCAAATCTACAATCCTCAGATTCTACTGATTGGTTGGAGTTTAAAGTATAATACGCATCATATCGATTATATCTTGTACCAGTATTACTATCACATCCAGAAAGAACATCATAAGCAGGAGCATAAAATGGAACTAAGTTTCCCATATTACTATAAACAATTTTTCTCTCTTGCCCAGTCCCTGAAGTTGATTCTAAATCAGTATCCATAGCACCAACAGGTATAGTTCTATAAACATTGGCATTAGTTTTACCTATCATTCCAGGAAAACCTTGCCTATTAATACTATTATATGAAGAATAACCCCAAGCAATTGTTGTAGCTTGATCATATGGAGTATCAGGGCCAGTTGACCAATAATTATTATAATCTGGATGATCTGCCTTAACTAATTTCTGATTTGTATTACCCGAAGAACAAACAAAAATAACACCAGCAGCAATCATTTCATCACCAGCAGTAACCATACTATTTCCAACATACTCAAATCTTATAGCACCCTGCCAAAAATTATCCAGGAAAGGTACTTGATTCAATGCAGTATATTGAGTACCAGCAGGTTGTTGACTACCAACATTAATAGTACCGTTCATACTATTATGGTATTCACACTGATAATAATAAGTTCCAGAAGCAGATGGTGTCCAAGTAACAGTTCCAGATTCTGTACCACCATTAGTGACACCCGTTGCTTGATTTCCTGTTCCTGTTCCTTGAGTAGTTTTTATCCATAATGGATGTCCTGAAGCATCAACAACAAAGTTAAGAGTATCTCCTGCATTACATGTAATTGATGGATTATTACCACTAACATTTCCAGCCTTATCAGTTCCTGAAAGTGTATAAGCACCAGATCCAGCAGCAGTTACATCTACAGAATAACTTTGAGTTACCATTCCAGAAATTCCTTTGCGGTAAAAATGATATGCTTGGTTTGGAAGATCCTTTCTATACCCAAAACTATTACTAGTTACTGTAGCATCCCTTGTACCATAAGTACTATTAATTGGTTTATTCTGATGGAATATTTTTGTAATGTCAAAATATTTTTCTACTCCTACACCATATGTACCATAAGCATTGATATACCATTTGTTAGCATTGAATGCCCAACCATAATTTCTACCGTAAGCTAAAGAAGCACATGGTGTTCCATGATAATCATTACTACCATGAGTTGGCATTGTAGTATTACTACCATTACTTCTATCTCTAGTATAACCACCATTAGCAACATCAACAGTTCCCACACTAGCAAATATTGCTGATCTCTTAGCAGAATCTGACCACCATCCCAAGGCAACAGATTCATCAGGAACTGTTGTACCATCCCAACGAGTAACTAATCTTGCTGCAGGATTAGCATTGAAATAATCAGGATCAATATAATATGGAGCATCCAATACAAGATCTAATACATCACATGATCCTGAAGTAGTAGATATATTTTTCCTTGTTAAAGTATTTCCACCCTCATAAAGAGTTGGTCCTCCTAAATTATTTTGAAATTCTATATGACCTAACCAAGCAGCCTGATCAGCAACTATAACATCAACATCTTTAGCAGATCCATAAAGAGTAGGTTTATCATCTAATACTTGGTTAACATTGTTTCCCCAAGGATTACTCTTCTGCTGACACCTCATCAATTGATAACTAGTACGATCTTTCTCTGCTGCTCCTGGACTAGCAGGAAGGAAAGTAGCAGGATCACCCCTATAATTTTTAACAGTATTTGTATATCTTTCAGTTTGCTGTACAGCATCTGAAATCGCTGCTGGATCTGGCATATAAGTACCAGGATAAGAAGCAGTATCAATATTAACATCCTTTACCTTTGGATGCTTACGCAAATCAGCAACCTCAGTTTGATTTAATATATAAGTTCCTCTAGTAGAACTATGTCCTTTAACATCGGAACATTGTACAGATTGATTTGGAATATTATCTTCTAAAGTACCATCCTTAAGTAATACTTGATGTATGCTTGTCCAATCTTTTGGTTCATGACAAGTAACAACGTATTTCTTTTTTACATCACCTACAGGTTCTTTAGGTTGTGTTTTTATCCACTCCTGAAATTCAGGAGTTATTGTTGTCGTTCCAATACCTACCATGTTTCACACTATAGTATAGTTTGTCTAACTAATCTAAATGTAGTTACACCACTTATGCCAGATTCGGGTGTTGCTTGTAATTTACAGTTACCACCACTAACTATTGCTCCAAGAGATGCTATCTTATTTGGATTAGACATGATCGCATACTCAGTATAATATGCGGTTGATCCATTCTGCATCACTAGAATCTTCTGTGCTTGTATATTATTTCCATTAGTGAAATGAACCGTATACTCAATAGACTTATAATCTTCAGTAGCAACAGGGAAAATATTTAAATCTTCAGGTGCTCCAGAAACTGCTGTAAATACTCCACCAGAAGTTGCGATTCCAACCGTTGAACCGATAGTTAAGTCATCAGTAGCAACAGGACCACTAAATGTAGTAGCAGTTAATACTCCAGTAACTATCGCTCCCGTGTTAGTAGTAACTATTTTTTCATTATCATTATAGTATATCTGTACTCCAGCACCGCCCGAAACTCTTATACCCTTATTACTAGTAGCTCCTTCAATATCAATAGTTTTATTTCCACCGTACTGACCACCTCTAATTGTTATATTATTAGTACCAAGTATAAGACCATAAGTAGAATTTCCTTCTAATTGTAATCCAGCACCAGGACCTGGTTGAGTCGAAGCAACTGATGTAGAAGTTGGACCCATGTATATCTTAACAGAGTCTTGGAACTGAAGTGCTCCATTACTGGTATCCCAATACATGGCATCAGCATCAAGGCCACTGTAATTTGATTCAAAATAAACATCATTAGCAAATGTGGATATACCCAATACGTCAACATTGGTTACGTCTTCATAAGTTAAAGTTCCACCGATACTTACATCACCACTGAAGGTCGCAGCAGCACCAACAACATTTCTTACAGCAATGTCTGGAGTACCACTTAATCCATTAGAAGGACCATTAAAAGAACCAGTAAATATAGTCGCTGATACACCACCAGTCATATTAATAGAACCAGTACCATTAATAATTTTACTATTAAGATCTAAATTACCACCAAGTTGAGGAGTAGTATCCTCTACAACATTTGATAAACCAACTATTGAACTTTCTATTGTGAATCCATTAGCAGTAAGTCCAGCAAAAGAAATACCTGTACCTGCTGTTAATAGAGTATCATCTTCAGATCCATCTGATCCAGCTAATCTTATTTTAACATTATTACCATCCAATACAGGTAGCATACCGTAAGTAGTATTTGTATCTGTATTAACTGAAGTTATTGTTGCAACACCAGCAGAAACTGGACTTACTGAAATATTTGTTCCAAAATTAAAAGTACCTGCTGTACCAACTAGAGATTCGTCCTCTAAACAAACAATACCTGTACCAGATGCGGTAACACCTGATAGTCCTGATCCATCTCCTACAAATTTACCAGCAGTACAAACTCCTGTTATATTAACTCCACCAGCACCTTGAAGAGTACCACTTACTGGTATGTCTGCTCCATAAGTTAATTCTGGTGCACCAGCAGCGGCCTTATTAACAAATTTATCTGCTCTAAGCCTAGACATTACTTATTACCAATGTTAATTGTATTTATACTGATCATAGATCAATGAAATATTATAAAGTCTCCATCAGATATAGTTAAATCTACATCATCATTAATTAACACTTCCTCATGCTTAACATATGCTATATCATCAAGCATATTTGGAGTAACTGATGTATGTTCAGTAACACTAATTGTTCTTGGAAATGATATTACATGATATAAAAATCCACTACTACCAACTGTGCTTTCTCCACCAGCAAGTTCACCAACACGAGTACCAGTTACATTTAAATTAGTAACAGTTAAATCATTAAAAGCAGTAAATCCACTAGTAGATATTCCAGCAAGTGCTGGAGCATCAGTAACAGTTAAAATTCCAGTCTGAGGATCAACCCCTAAACCACTTCCTACTCTGAAAGCACCAAGAGTAGTTGCCGAACCAATAGGAAGTTGTAATTGAACAACCCAAGTAAACCCATCAAAAACCCAACTCTTACCAGATTCATTATGAACCTGTCCAATAACAGGACCTTGTGGAAATTGTATGGCCATACTTTACATCATCCTCCAGATGTTATTTATTGTAATATCCTCTAGGATATTGTTGCCCCGTAGCAGGTCTTCGACCAGTTATCCATCCACGAATAGAACTTGATAACTTATTCATAGTAAATCCCTCAAGGACAGCTACAGGATTTATCCTTCTAACAATAGAACTAAAATTAGTCCTAACATTGTCCTCATCTATAGGACTCATCTCCTCATATAGAATATTAACACCACCACCTTCTCTAGAAACATTAATATTTCTATTGTTACTATCTCGAAAATTGCCAAATAAAGCAGCACCAGATGTCATAGAATTAGTTAAATCAAAAGCAGCCATTAAGTAATCCTCGCACAGAAAAGAACACCATTAACTAAATTTGAAGTTTGTTCATTATAATCAGTTTCATTTTGATTATAACAAGCATATATTATTTGATAAACTTCAACACCAGATATAACTGTTATAGTATCACCCTGCCTATATTCTGTATCTCCTGGTGCAGTACCTATATGAATCAATACAAAATCATCTGGTAGATAATATGGACAAGGAACAAAATTAGAATTAAGAGGAATACCTTTTACTGGTCTATAATAATCAGAAGTGGCATTAATAGTTTTATCAATAGTAGCATCCCTATAATAGAATGTACCATGAGCATCCCAGTCCTCATTACCAGCTCTTTTATAAACTGCTATAGAAGGTTGCCAACGAGATACTGATTCTGCTTTTCTACTAGCACCAGTCATACCAGTTGATGGTGTTCCTGCATAAGATCTCAAATAACCATATAATGCTTCTCTACATTTTGAATAGTTAGTAGGTGGATCCTGAGCAACAGCATATCCATCTATATCATATCCACATAAACGAGTAGCAGCAACGAAAACAGAATCATCCCAACCATTCTTAACTTCACCTGAATTATATCCAGTGTTTCTATCATGCCCATACCTAGTTATTGATCCACTAAAGAGTTCGTCATAATCAATTCCAGGATTTGGATTCATAAATTGAGATCCTTTTGG
>CEUA01160018.1_pt1 | contig 12380 bp, 11 predicted proteins | sample 361541 | NCBI WGS metagenome assembly CEUA01 (sample SAMEA2623079, study PRJEB7988) | marine metagenome | isolation source: saline water (ENVO:00002010), including
CCTTCTTGTGGAATTATTCGGTTCAGCGATCCAACTCGAAGGGGAGTTTGAAAGTGGACTTTGATTACAACGAAAAGACGCTTGAGCATAAAGAGAAGCTTGAAGCGTTCATGCAAGACCACGTGTACCCAGCCGAAGCCGAACATCACACGTTCGTTGAAGATCCGTCCAACATGTGGCAACAACCCCCAGTCGTAGAGGATTTGAAAAGCAAAGCTCAAGATGCCGGCATTTGGAACTGGTTCTTGCCTGCTGAGTACAACGAATGGAGCCCAGGCTTCACAAATCTGGAGTTCGCTCCCTTAGCTGAGGTCATGGGCCGTGTGCCATGGTCGTTTGAGGTGTTCAATTGTTCAGCTCCCGATCGCGGAAATATGGAAGTCCTCGCAAAATATGGAACCCCAGAGCAGCAAGATCAGTGGCTGCGCCCGCTGATGGAAGGGCGAATCCGATCCACGTACGGTATGACCGAACCTCAGGTCGCATCTTCTGACGCTACGAACATGGAGTTGCAGATAGATCGTGACGGCGATCACTACATCCTCAACGGCCGCAAATGGTGGAGTAGCAACATCTATCACCCACTGTGCGAATTCGTTATCACGATGGGTGTTTCAAACCCGGATAACCCGCGGCATCAGCGGCACTCCATGGTCATAGTCCCTAAAGACACTCCCGGTTTAGAAATCGTTCGCCCCTTATCGGTGTTCGGTAACTTCCATTCTCCAGCAGGTCACGGCGAACTCGCCTATCACGACGTGCGCGTACCGGTAGACAACATCATTTTGGGTGAAGGCCGAGGCTTTGAAATTGCTCAGGGTCGGCTAGGGCCTGGGCGTTTCCAATACGCGATGACCAATGTGGGGATGGCGCAAAGGATGCTCGACTTGATGTGTGCCCGAGCTGAACAACGCGAAGCTTTCGGCAGCAAACTCAGGGACTTTTCTTCAGTTCGCCAAGACATCGCCCGGGCACGTTGCTCTATCGAACAAGCTCGGCTGTTGGTGCTTAAGGCGGCCGCAGAAATGGACAGATCAGGAGCTAAGGGCGCCCGTGATTACATTTCCATGGTGAAAATCGTTGGACCGAAACTCGCCCATGACGTAGCTGAACGAGCCATGCAGATCTTCGGCGGTAAAGGAGTTAGCGGCGACACACCCATCGCTGAAATGTATGTGACGGGACGTTTAATGCGGATCGCCGACGGACCAGACGAAGTTCACATGAACCAGCTAGCCAAATTGACCATGGCCCAAGCAGAGATAGCTCGCCAAAACGGTCAAGGCGGCATCGACTGGTACGGCGACTGAGCCACAAGGGACATGATGACTGAATTCGTAATTGACGGCGCGACCACGGCTTCTTCGGCTGACGGGTGTGCGTCTGAAGCGATGGCGTTTGAGCAAATGGGCTTGGACGCTGCCTGGACTTTTGAGGCCTCTCACGACCCTTTTCTTCCACTGGCGCTCGCTGCTCACCAAACCGAAAGCATTCAACTTGGCACAGCTATAGCTGTCGCTTTTGCGCGTAATCCGATGACGTGTGCTGTCACGGCGTGGGATTTGCAGCGCCTATCAAATGGCCGCTTTATCTTGGGATTAGGAACTCAGATAAAGCCACATATCACGAAGCGCTACAGCGAGAAATGGTCGCAGCCCGCCGCGAGAATGAAAGAATATATTGCTGCTCTGCACGCGATTTGGGACAACTTTCAAACGGGTGAGAAGCTGGACTTCCGGGGCGAGTTTTATACCCACACCCTGATGACTCCGTTCTTTACCCCAGGTCCACTCGACGTTGATCGGCCCCAGATTTATGTGGCTGGGGTTGGCCCGAAGATGGTTGAGATAATCGGCGAATCAGCTGACGGATTTTTTGTTCATCCGTTCCACACGCCTGACCATATGGAAGCAGAAACGCTTCCCGTATTGCGAACCGCCGCAGAGTCAGCTGGTCGAGAAGCGAAAGATGTCACGGTGGCGTGCCTGACGATTGTTGCTATGGGCCGGGACGATGCAGAAGTGGAAGATGCGCGTAGTAAAGCGGCAGCTCAACTGGCGTTTTATGGTTCAACTCCTGCTTATGCGGGTGTTCTCGATTTTCACGGTTACGAGAATCTGCAGCCCGAATTGAATCAGCTCTCAAAGCAAGGCGACTGGAAAAAAATGACAAGCAGGATCGATGATGATCTCGTTGATCTTCTCTGTGTGTCGGGAACTCCGGCGGAGGTTGGCGCGAAACTGAAAGACCGCAACCAGTTCGCTGATAGGTCCACCATGATGTTTTATGGCGCACCACCCGACCCGGACGCCATTGCCGACACCGTTAAAGCAGCGCGAAGTTAAGTCAAACCTGCAGCTGACGCGAACGTTTTCATTTCTCGTTCTATGTCGCCCATCGGTTGATAAGCAATCTCTGTTATGCCGTGCGACTCAAGTTCATCTATGCGGCCTTTGACTTCGGCTTCGGGCAGGGTGAACGGTGAAAGAAACATCGAGTCGCCGACGACGACTTCGCGGTCTATGTCGTTGAGATTTGTCAAGTGTCCTGCATGGACATGAAGGTGGCGTTCATCTTCAGGGACTTGTTCTACGAGTTCTCTGAATTGTTGGGCGTTGGGCAGTGTTCCTAACCGTTGATCGTTTTGTTCTAAGAACGCGTGATAGGCGACGCTGACCCAGGGCCCTGCGGTTTCGATCACTCGCGGAGAGTCAACTGTTTCATCTCCACTCATAACCGCTCCGCTTGTTAACAAGATGACGTCGTCAAGTTTTTCGTAGTTGGCATCGGGGCGGGGTCGCGAAGTGAAAACACCGCACCCGATTTCAGCTGCGGTATTCAGCCCTCTAGGACCGTTGACACCCAAGATCCATGGCACTTCGATCGGTCGATCTGGTGCTTGGCTATCCCAGTGCAGCATTGCCGCCGATTTGCCATCAACAATGATCGTCTCGCCTCTCAATAGGGCTCGTACCTGTTCGATCATTTCTGGGAATTCGGACCATTTGAGCGGCTTTTGGCCCATTGCCCTTCGCCCGGTGAACCCGGTTCCAGCGCCGATGATCACACGCTCCTCACCAACTAAATCAACCAAAGTCGCTATAGCTGACGCTGTGACCATTGGGTGACGCAGCGACGGGATCAGAACTCCTGGACCGAGCTTGATTCGATCGGTCCGTTGCGCCGCCAACGCCAAAATCATCCAGACGTCTAACTGAAGGGCTGGCGTGTCATACACCCAGGCCGTCTCGTACCCGAGTTGTTCAGCAAGTTCGATATGGGCGGGGGTTTCGGGGATGGGTGGAAAAGCAACAGAGATCCTCATCCCTTCATTCCATCACGGAATGAAGGAGAGGATCTCGTTACTTATTTTTGTAATGCCGTATTTAGGCAATACGTCGTGTGACTACTTGCTGTGTTGCGGAAGGATCAAAAATATTCTGGGCTTCGGCTTGGATTGGGCTATCCCCGACCATTGACCAAACTTCCGGGTTATTGCGCTCTTCATACTCAGCTATCGATCCGTAGTAGAGCAACATGGCAAAGCTGCAGCCGCCTTCCCCTAACGGCGTCATCAGCGCGGCAGCTGGGGTTCCAGCAATTCCGTTGACCATACTTACGAATTGTTGCGACACGTCGATTGCCTTGCTGACATTATGAAACGCAGCGCGATTGACGGTGTTGACCAGAATCTCGCTCGGCTCCGCTGGCATATTTTCAGATCCAGCTATTGGGCTCATAACCCAATCCATCGCTGGCTCTTGGTACATCGCAACGAGCTCGGCAGCTCTGCTCATCCAGCCAGCGTCTTCAACCATAGCGGGCTGCGCAGCCATCAGATCTGACCAGCTATCAACTCGAGTGCTGAGTCCGCAAGAACCTACTGGAGCGCCTGCTAAATTCTGCCAGCCATACCAGGTGAGGTCGGTAATGGAGTTCAAGTAGGACACCATTTCTGCCACCTTGGCTGGTCCCTCTAGAGAACATTCGGGACGAAACTGAATTAATCGTTGAAGAATTTTCATTCTCACACCACCTATTTCATTTGTTGGAATGCTCGCACCATAGCTAAACCGACTTAGCTCTCGTTAAATTTTTCGCCCGTACATCGTGGACCCGATCACTCAAGAGATTCCTTCGGACCCAAGAATGCGACCGCTACACCTAACTCTGCTTCTTTCTTCAGAGTGGCGATACGGCGATGGGGTTGCACCGCCGGTTTCACTTGACCGAGCAAATCTCCGAGAAGTTCCGATGTTGCGTCTATGTCATCGACAGCGATAACTAACCCCCACAAGTCCCAGTTGCGTGACTGGTCTTCAGATTCAGGGCCAATGAGTTCCAGTTCTATATCGCCCATCTTCGGTGCTGAACGAAGCATCGCTTTTTCGGCGGAGCCAAATGGTCGACCCTGTTCAACCTGCACCCCCGCACCGGTCAGCGCTGTTTTCCCTTTATCGAATTCTGGGACCATGAGAACAACGTGATGAAAACCAACCGAGCCATTCGGATGGAGAATTGAAGGTTCTGGGACCGGGTTCTCCGTGAAGGTCGTGGGTATCGGGCCGAATTGCGACGGCAAACTGTTGCGAAGTACCCATGAGTGGATCCCTCTCGGTCCATCACTGAACACGACTTCTGTCGTACCAACCAGGCACCGCCGATCGTTGATGCGAAAGCCGAGTCGTTCCCATGCGCTTGGGTCGTCTCCGACATGGAGTTCTGCAATTGTCGGCTCTACGTCTCTCGTTGGATTCATGAACTTAGATGCCATGTAGCGCGGCGCCTATGTCGTCGTTCCTGGCGGTGGGCCCCATTCGTTGGTTTCAGGCGAACTGGGTTGAACGGCCCAATACAGAATTGGGATTACACCAATTCCAGTGAGAACGAGCCACATCCATTTTCCGTTACGTCCTACGTCATGTAACCGCCGAACACCAAGAGCGATACTGGGGCACAAGTAAGCGAAGAAATAGATCACTTCCAGTGGCCCTAAGTCGTTGCTGTCAAGGTTCCATATGGAAGCCGAAATGCCCCCAAGAATAAATGTGACGATGGCGGAGATCAGCGTTGGCCACCAGTAAGAAGGCCTGGCGGAGCGGCCTTGGAAATCGGTGTAACGACGCCACGAATCAAAGTAGTAATGCAATGCATCTCCAGATCATTTGGGAGGTTCCAATATTCAGATGGTATTAGGGAAATACCCGTCACCGTTGACACATAACCCCCTCATAATTTCTTGCATGCAAAGTGCGACTCAGCATGTCAAGATGCTGACATGAGCGACCCCGTTATCATCACCGAAGATCATGGCAGAGTAAGAGTAATAACGATTAATAGGCCCCAAGCCTTGAATTCAATGAACAACGCTGTGTTTGCTGGAATTCGAGATGCGCTGGCAGCAGCTGAAACTGACAACGAAGTCGCTGTTGCTGTTATCACGGGCGAGGGGCGAGCGTTCTCAGCTGGTCAAGATCTGCAGGAAATGCAGGACGGACTATCTGGGGAAGGCGGAGGAGATCATCAGTTCCCCGCAATGTTGAAGCAGCTCACCGAATTTAAGAAACCTCTGGTCGCAGCTGTAAATGGTCTCGGCGTGGGAATCGGAATGACATTTCTTGCCCACTGCGATCTGGTTTTGATGTCAACTGCTGCGCGGCTTCGCACTCCGTTCCCCCAGTTGGGGTTGGCTCCTGAAGCTGGGAGTAGTTACACCTTTGCCACCCGGATGGGTTGGCAAAACGCGGCTTACGTTCTCATGTCTGGACGTTGGTTTTCTGCCGAAGAATGTCTCGACATGGGTCTCGTTTGGAAGGTGTGTGATCCAGAAAACCTCATGCCGGATGCGATCTCTGTAGCTACTGAGTTGGCAGCTAATCCAATACCGTCACTTGTGGCTACGAAAGAACTACTCATGGGAGCCGGTCGACCTGACGAAGCTTGGGCTGCTCACAAACGTGAGATTTCTGCGTACGCAACGCTGTTAGGAGCGCCCGCCAATAAAGAAGCTGTAGCAGCATTCGTCGAGAAACGTGATCCAGACTTCTCTTCCATCCCAGGGATCTAAGAGGATTCTCGTGCCCATCTTGGTGGGCGACTGCTAATAATCGCTTCAGTTTCGAGGTCATCTAACTCGGAGGCACTTAGCCCAAGCACTTGCTGGAGAACCTCGCGGTTGTCTTGGCCTCGGTATCCAACTCGGGGTTCCACACCAGCCGGCGCGCCGCGAAACCGCCATGGTGACTGGGGAACGGTAATCATTTCGCCTCTACCAGTATCAATATCAACGAAAGCTTCCCGTTCTTTCGCCCACTCGGTATCTGCCAGTTCTCTAACTGATCGCACTTCAGCGGCAATAACTCCTCTCGGGCCGATGGCAGCTTCAACTGCATCGGCATCGTCGAAGGTGGCAACAAACTCCGCAAGAATTTCTGTTAACGCCTCACGATTCTCTACTCGATCCTCGATAAGGGCGAAACGAGGGTCACTGGCCAGATCTGGACGGTTCATGGCTTCGATCATGTATCGGAAACCGTCATTTGTTGTTATATCGGTCGTGATGTTCACATAGCGACCATTGGCCATACGAAGCACAGGCGACCAATTTTGGCCGCCCTTGAACCCAACCATCGGGTCCTGTCCTGTCATTTCAATCGCTGCTAAGTCATTGACCATCAACGTGCTCTCAGCCATCGATACTTCAACTTTTTGGGCTTCCCCCGTGCGGTCCCTCATATGTAGTGCTGCGAGAACAGCTCCCAACGCATGCAGACCAGTGCAAGTATCTGAATGGGACATTGGATCGTTTCTCGGTTCCTCTCCCCGCCGTCGGGCGACCATCTCGGTGACACCTGCCTCAGCATGAACTGCCGAGGCAAACGCGCCTTGACCCGAACGCGAATTGTCATGTCCCCAGCCACTGACTGAAGCCATAACAATCTTTGGGTTTACGGCCTGTAATTGTTCGAAATCAATCCCTAATCGGCCCATAACATCCGGTCTGTAATTTTCTAAGACAATGTCAGCGTGCTGGACGAGTTGTAGAAAGAGTTCTCGGCCCGCTTCAGAATAGAGATCAACTGAGATGCATTCTTTGCCCGCGTTGTATTGCACGAAATACGGCGATAGCCCATCCACTCGAGGCACGAGTAGCCGTGTCAAATCTCCATCAGGTGGTTCAACCTTGATCACGCGGGCCCCAAGGTCGCTCAGAAGCCGACCACAAATTGGCCCAGCTAGCGCCCTGGTCAAGTCCAGGACCATTACATCTGAAAGCGGCTTTTCCATAGCTTCGAAAGTTAGCTTCCCAGAGGGTGTTCGTGCTCAGGGTTAACCATGTACAAACCTATGGCCTGATCTGTCGAACGGATCCGGGTCTAGATTCAGAAACTCAGCCCTCAGGTAATCCCATAGAACAAGTCGCTCCCAGTTGGGTTCACTTGGCATTTCGTCCTCGTCAAGAAACGGATTTGGAAGCAACACAGTCAGGAGTTGCTCATCAGCTCCGTTGAAAAATCTTAACCCCCACGAGACAGGGGCGTTTTCTCTGATCAGACGATACAGCTGTGCTCGCTGGCATGGCCGAATCGCTGCTACCTGCGGGTCAGTGGGGTTTGATGGGTCACCGATTGTCGGCCCGATACATATATGCATGTGCCATTGATCGAAATCGAGGGTTGCGTAGCCATCCATCACCGTTATCCGCGGCTGACATGGGGCCTTAATTTCGTATGCAGCTCCTTGGACGATGGGACCGAACTGCACAGTTTCCCAATGCTGAAAAACGACTTCGAGTAGTCGCAAAAGAGTGGACTCATCCGTTGGAAGGTCAAAGCTTTCGACAAGCCCAACGCCAGCCTCTTCGATTGTGCGACTTTCACCACTCATTAGATAGTCATCCCACGAACCAGCAGTGGTTCGCTGCTGTAACCATTGCACCCGATCAAGCCAACATCTGAACTTTTCATTATCCCGACTCTTTTCTGCTCAGACTGCTTCTAGTTCGAAGACTGTCGGTCGCCGACTCACTTCGCCGGTGTCAGTTGCCACGTCGGGCGCTGGCTGAGGTAATGGTCTGTTCACTCCGAAATCGACAGGTTGCGTTGAGGCTGTCAGTAAGACGACTGCTCCTAACAGTGCCATTACGAAAACTGCGCCTACCGGCAAGATTCGGAGTGTAGATAGGTCGGCTAAGAATCCGACTATCGGAGGCCCAATCAGACTCCCGAAACCTGAATAGAAGAAGAGCATTCCTGTAACTGCGCCGATGCCCACTAAACCAAAATAGAAGGCAACGACGTCACCGGCTAACGCGACAAAGCCGCCATAGGTGAGTCCGAGGAGGGCCGCAAAAATGACGAGCATGTAGTAACGACCGTCAGCGATAATCCAGAAAAAATATGCGACTGGTTGTGCCATCAACGCAATCTGGAGCAGTCGCACCGAACCTAGTTTTCCAGCTACCGCAGTTAATAGGAGCCTGCCCAAGATGCTTGAAGCTCCTACAACACTCATCAACAACGCTGCCTTAGAAGGAGTGACGCCGTCATCCTCAGCAAATTTGATAACGAAGGCGAAAGACCCCATCAAGGCCATCGACATCAGACCGAATGCAATAGAAATGGTCTTAAATTCTCTGGTCCGCATGACGTTACGCACGTGTCCGCCGCTACCCCCTGGAGCCTGGGATGGTGACCGCCTCACCATCACGAGGCCAAGTAAGAACCCACCGGCAGAAATCACCGCCAAAATTCGGTAGCTGTTGCGCCAGCCCTCTGTCTCAATGATTGCCTTCGCAAACGGAACCAACAACAGCGTTCCGAAGCCCGAACCCGTGGCTGCCACTCCTTGAGCCAAGGCTCTGTACTTCACAAAGAAAGTCGCGACGGTTGAAAACAGTGGGGAGCAGAAAATTCCTCCACCAAATCCGCACCCGATCCCGTAGACGATGTAGCCCTGCCATATTGCGGTGACAAATGAGGTCGCTACGAGACCTCCACAGAACAGGGCACCACCAACTACGAGAAGTGGTCGCGGACCGTAACGGTCAGCCCAGCGACCCGAGATTGCTCCAGTACCGAAAAACAGAAACATGGATAGACCAAAAACAATCGAGGTCGGGCCGAGTTTCGTATCAAACTCTTGGCCCATCGAACTAACAAATGCGCCGAAGGTGTACAGAACCCCAAAGGCGACTCCGTTCGCGATAGACGCACCAACAGCCACAGCCCACGCCCGTGGCGTATCAAAGTGGTCTGTCGCTTCAGTCATGTTGCGGCCATCGTATGACAGTCATTAAGTTTCGTCGCTTCAAATGAATCATGAGGGACATCAGAAGCACGGTGGTAGCACTCAATGCTCTCATCTAACGTATGGCTACTGCTGACCTAGATGAGTTGTGAGGAACTCCAATGGAAGAAACTCAGGGGCTATTGAAAGTTAATCCGGTGGGCTCTTTGGGGCCAGGTGACCGTCTGTTGGTGCTGCTCCACGGATTCGGTGCAGATGAAAACGACTTGGCGCCACTCGTGCAACATATTGATCCAGATGGGCGCTTCACCTCAGTCTGTTTTCGAGCCCCAATCGATCTAGAGCCCTTCGGGGCAGCCTGGTATGAGAGAGAAGAAGGAGGGGAAGTTGATGCTCATACTTTTAGATTCTCAGTACAGGCAATTAATCGAACAATCGATGCAGTGTGTGAGGCAGGAGGTTTCCACCGATCGGAATCAGTCATAATCGGTTTCTCTCAGGGATGCGCTATGACCCTTGCCGTTGGACTTGGAGAAGGAACCGCCACTGCACCGTCCGCCATAGCTTGTCTTTCAGGAATGCTGCAAGACATACCTGATTTTGAGTACAACCTGTCATCAGTTCCCAACATCTTGATTCAACACGGCTCGCTTGACCCGATGGTCGACATTGAACGCGGTCGTCGTATTCGTGATGTATTGAACGAAGCGGGACAGGAACCTCACTACGCCGAATATCCAATGGGTCACGAAATTTCAAATGCTTCGTTGTTTGACCTCAGGGACTGGCTGTCAACAACGTGAATTAGAAGGCCTTCAGGTCAAAGACGTTCGGCCGTCGACTTTCGGGCAAATCTGTTCGCTGTCCTGAATCGATCACCACTTCATCGAGCATCTGGCGTTGGTGGATAGCTTCGGGTCTGACACGCAAGAACAGTGTCATCAGGAGCGCTCCGGTAAGAACGGCAATAGTGATTGCCTGAGAAGCCCCAAACACCTCGGCAATCTCTCCAACCGCCAACATGCCCAGCGGCAAAACCCCGATGGCGCTGCTAAGTAACCCCAATGCCCTGCCACGGCGTTCCTCAGATACGGAATCCATGACCAAGATGGATTGGGTCGACCCGAAGAAGCCCATGCCAACAGAGGCAAACACCAGGAACATCGCAGATGCGGCGTACCACGGCGATAGGGCGAAGCCGACCATAAACGCGAATGCTACGTAGGAACCGGTTACGTATAGAAAACCGCGTCGCACAGGGTGGTATCGAGCTATTCCTATGGAACCCATAAACATTCCGATGCCCAGCATTGCCGCAAGGAGACCTAGCAATGCGGGGCCGACGTTAAATTTTCCTCCCACTACCTGCAAAAGAGGGCTAGCGGAAAAGAAGAAGAAGTTGACGAAAGCCGTCACACCAAGAATTGATATGAGACTTTTTTCGGTGCGGAGCATTTTGATGCCCTCTATCAAGGCCGCAAACCCTGCTGCAGCAGCTTGCCTGCGCGCTGCAACCGAAGGCACTGACACAAAAGTCGTCAATGAAATGACCTGCAATGCCCCCATAACTATCAAGGCCCAGCCGACACCTACCCCTTGAATGAGCGAACCCCCAGCTAACGCTCCGAAAGCTAAGGCCATCGCTGTGCCACTCGACTCCAGGGCCAGCGCATTGTCTATTTTCTCTGGACCCACAAGGTCATAAACGATGACACGTCGCCCCACCATGTCGAAGACCCAACCAACACCAGTTACAAAAAGCACTGGGTAAATCATCCAAAGCTGAAGCCTGCCAGTAATTTCGATCCACCCAAGAATCGCGAGACCTGGAATGGTCACAAAGAACTGCCCTATCACGATCCGACGGCGATCGAATCGGTCTGATATCCATCCGCCGACGGCACCACCGAATAACAGCGGAGACCACAGAGCAACTCCCGCTAGTTGAACCATCCGAGCAGATCCAGTCAAATCATTGGCTATGAACGGGCCAATGAAGGAGACCCCCCAGCGCGAAAGATTCCACGTCCAACCGGACGCAAAAAGCAGCGGAAAGTGGCGAACTCTGAGGGCGTCGAAAGTGGTAGTCACCTAGCGATGCATACCGCCATCAACAGTGAACTCTTGGCCCGAACAGTAACTCGAATCATCCGAGGCTAAGAACAGCGCCACCGCAGCAACTTCCGTAGCTTCAGCTTCTCGTCCTAGAGGTATTGATCTCACCATTCTGTCTTTATCGAACTCAGAGGTCATATCTGTATTGATCAGCCCCGGATGGATCGAGTTGACCCGCACATTATGTCGACCAAGTTCAAGCGCCGCGATTTTGCTCATCCCACGCACTGCCCATTTAGTAGCCCCATACGCCATTGACGCGAAGGTCGCCTCTAATCCAGCTACCGAGCTGATGTTCACAATCGACCCCGCACCTTGTTCGATCATTTGTGGGGCAACGGCTCTCATCCCATAAAAAACGCCAGTCTGATTGATGGCGACTGTTTGATCCCAAATGTCGTCACTAGTGTTAACCAGCCTCGCTCCCCTGAGAATTCCGGCGTTGTTCACTAAAACGTCAATGCGACCGTGCCGGGAGATCACATCTGAAACAACCGCTTCCCAAGCTCCAGCTGATGAAACATCATGGGGCAAAAAATCGACGCCCAATGTCCCGGCTGTTTTGCCACCTTCGTCTTCGAGAACATCTGTGATAACCACCTCCGCGCCTTCGTCCCGAAACATTTCTGCTTCAGCTGCCCCTTGGCCTCTTGCTCCACCTGTGATTATCGCTACTTTGCCGTCTAAGCGTCCCATTACACCTCTAATCAGAATTCTTCTCAGGCAACATTAGCGACGAGTTGGGTTAAGAATCTCTCTTGTTTCTAGGTCAGGCGCCTTTCGGGTCTCTAGGGTGGAGGTTGTGAATCTCGAAACTGTTATAGATGGTCTCCACTCGGTGGGCCCATCTTGGGAGAAAAGATCTGCTTTAGCTGACGAGGCAGGCTGCATTGATGCCGAGAATGCGTCTGACATCAGAGAGATCAGCGCTGCCCGTCTTCTGCAGCCAAACGATTTCGGGGGTGCGCAGGCATCAATTGAAGATCACATGAGAGCTGTTGCTGTAGCGGGTGAAT
>CEUA01061049.1_pt1 | contig 12359 bp, 12 predicted proteins | sample 361541 | NCBI WGS metagenome assembly CEUA01 (sample SAMEA2623079, study PRJEB7988) | marine metagenome | isolation source: saline water (ENVO:00002010), including
TGCGGATCCCATATCTCAGGGTGCTCATGATTATCAAAGAACTCTAGAATAGACTCATCAATCATATGATAGAGTGTATCCCAAGTTAGAGTCCTTCTTAAAGTCTCAGCAATATACTCTGCCTGATTAACAGACATCTCTTGCTTGAGGTGCTCACCTCTTGCCCATACTAAATCGTTAAGATCAATAGTGATCTTCACATTTGTGTCAATTCCCATTGTCAATCAAGATGTTAAATGCTATAGAAATCCTTTCAGTACTATCTATACTGTTGGGATCAACTGAATGAGGTAACCATCCAGGAAATACAAACATTCTACCACACTTCGGGGGATAACGCACGACATCCCCTGTTAATGGTGTATGTTCCACAACCTCTGTCTGTGTGGTCTTCATATATTGATGATTAAAATCCTTATAGAATATTATATCACCAGAATTCTCATCCGACTGAGCATAGTATACACCAGACAAGAATGCTCCATGATGGATGTGCACTTGATTACCAGCATAGTCTCCATTTATATTTGACCATGCAGTATCAAATTTGAATTTAGTATCAGGATGTAATCCCATATCAACCTTAACTCTATCTGCTATATTCAAAGCAGCATTCTTTACTGTTGGTATGTCATCACCACTGTATACCTGTGACTGCCATCCATGATAATTACTCACACTTCTACCTTCTGGATCTGCTTTCCACTGGTCAAATACCTGCCATGATACAGCATGATGATTGATATCTAAATCAGACCACCATACTGGAGTTGGAAAGTATAGGTCAAGATTAATCATAATGCTATAGGGATAAAACTAAAGTTACCTGTAACCAAGTCCTCTGTCTGGACATCGAACCCAAATGTTATTCTCTTATCAGTATAGTCCTCCAATACGTCAACATAATGGTGTCTAAAACCAGGTCCAAAGTATACTTGATAAGGTTTGTTCTTTATTCTATATAATTCCTTACCATGTAATCCATCTTGAAATACAGTATCAGTATTCTGTGGAGTCAATGAGAAGTACCCATGATAAGGGAAGTCATGTGAATGTGATTGAAGAACCTCATCCTTAGAATGTATATTCATCCACATCTGCATCCATACACTCTCCTTAGATATATTATTCTCTTCAAAGTAATCTCTAATACAATCAACGATTGCCAAATATAATTTGTATACATCCTTATTACACGATGCTATACTAAAAAAGTTATAAAGATAGTAGAATCCAGTGTTATGTGTCTTGTCATCAAATAGATGCTCGAACTTAGACTTAGACATATCAACATACTTAACCAATTTCTCATGGTTAACATCTGGATTGATTTGATAAAGTTTGTAGTCAGTCATTGTATACAGTAAGCATGTGACCATCTGAAATCACATGTGTCCTCTATGTAGGGTGTATGTGATATCTCTGTATCATATAATGTCATAGTTCCTTTCTTACATGGTGCTATACCAACGCATTCAAAACCATAGTGTCTTTCCTCATCCTCAGATAGATTCTTCCATCCATCTAACCTCTTCATATTAAGGCACAATTCTTTCACCTCATTAAATAATGAATGCTCTGGATCTACCATGAAGTCATAGTATAGTTTATTATCACCACCATTAATAACCTTACCATGATATTTGTATAACTTTGTCCCTGCGTCAGTATTATCAGTGAACCATAGGTTAGATACTAATCCCTTTGGACCATCTACATGAGGTAATCTAAAATAGTTCCAAGGTCTTGACTCATCTTTAAAATATAAATTACCCCACTCAGTTAAATTTAATTGCTCTACTGGTGCATGAAACCAGTTCTTAAAATACCCTCGCATCAATCGAAATATCTCCATGTTACACCAATGAGGTAAATGTATAGTTGCAAATGGATTTGGATCTCTACAATCAGATCTATTAGTGTCTGTCATTATAGGGAAGGTAGATGCTAATTGTCTGTACAAATCAAATGACCCTTCTTTAAAAGGATCATCAGCGATATAGTATCCTATATCATCAGTTAATTTTATATACTCAACATCCCAGTGCTTAGGTTCCTTGACATGTATATGGTCAGAGAACTCATGCTGCATGTATAAAGTTCTATAGAATGAATCGGTCATCATATACATCACATTTGAATAGTCTTGAGTTAATGTTATATGTCATAACCATTCTCTCTCCACCTACATTATTAACTTGACTTCTATGATTTAACCAACCAGGAAATATTAATACTGTGCCAGTAGGACATTTAACTTCTTTCCATATTTCTTTCTCTGCATCATATGGATAACCTGTCTTATGATACTCTAATGGATCCTTAATCTCTATGTTACCTTGACCTTCACCATCATTCTGTAAATAAGATGCAACAACCATCTCAATACAATTATGTGTATGCTCCTTAGTCTGTCCTCCTTTAATATGCCTATTAAACCATGACTGACTAATCTCACTCTCTGCTCCAAAATAACCAAACTGACCCCACACCCAATTAAGTCTAGGACCTAACCATTCGTGGAATGTTTTCATACATTCTTGATTATGAGGTGCCAACATCCTTTCATATCTACCAACTCTTGAGGTGGTACTACCTTGTATAGTCTCTACCTTTGTTTGATCTTCCTTTGTTGCCCAATGATTCATTGCATCATCAAAGGTTGGTTTCAATTCGGGTAAGATAGAAGAGAAATCAAAATGATATTTAAAAATGTAAGGATGCCAAAGATGTAGTCCCTCGCCTTCATAATTTTCAGCAATAATCATGTATACTTCTTATTAGGATCCCTAAGTTCTATAGTATCGTCTATCTTAAACGTTTCTTTTGCTAAGTTCAAAGCATCAATACCACCTTCAAGTTTGAGCATCAAGTTTTGCTGTTCAGTTCTCTTACTGAAATCAATCTCTGTTACACCATAAGGATTCAACTTAGTATCTCTAAATTCCTCTTCCAACTTCTCAACTGATGTATGTGCTTTGTTATACTGACCAATTAAGTTATTAATTAAATCATCATAGTTTTCCAGTTTAAATTCAACTGGGGGAACTACCCCTGAATCATCAGGTTTATGCTCTGATTTTAATGCACCAGTTTCAGGATCAATCTCGTCTGGAACTCCATGTTGGACTACATCATTTACGATAGGTGTTTGCTTTAATTCACTCATAGTTTTAGACCTTTGTTACGATAACGATTAAACACTGTCATAACCCTATTTAGACGGTTTTGAACAGAGTCTTCTGCTAGGAACTGAGACTGATTACTATACTCAAAGGATTCTTCCATTGACCATTCAACCTCACCTGCAACATCTATTGTAGTATCAAAATGACTAGATTGCAAGTACTTCCTATGCACTGGTATATATTGCATTAATGGGGTTCCTGCTTTAATAAATGTTTCACCCTCTAACACATGCCAAAATAATTGAGCATGGATAACATGACCATACTTAGGATCTAATAGACCTGTTGCTGCCGTAAATCTCTTCTCATTATTATAGTTCACTGGTACCTGTAGTAATACCACATCATTAGATGCTTTAACTCTCCAAGGTGTCTCAACTTTAACTACAGATCTTAGTGTCTTACTTGGATCATCTAGTATTGGATCTACTTGTGTATTGTCATGCTTACCAATATATCCTTTCTTATCACCACCCATTTTAAATAACCAAGGTGTTTCCCATTCAAATGATACACCATCACCAGTTGTCTTTACTTTAAAATCTGCTGGTGCTGGTACAATATAACCAGCAGACATGAGGTTCTTGATACCTGGACAATTAGCAACTGAAAGCATACCTGCCATAGGACATTTAGATTTCTTCCTCTCTTCTTCTACCCAACCACGTTTATGGTTACTAGCAGGTTTGATAGGATAGAGATCAGCAACAGCAGGTTCTAATGAATAGAATCTGATCCAAGGTTTCTTATTCAGCGGATTTGTAAATTTCATCTCTTAAGAATTCATAATGTGAGGGTAAAGAATCAGTATACTTTTCAATATATTCTTTCCACTGGAAATATTTCCTCTTAGTATCAGGCATACGTTCTTCATCTATCATCCTCTGGTTTAAGATATATTCAGAACGTTCAGGATACGATACTGATCTGAATCCCATACCTGATGCGATAAATGGTATGCCATTCATATTAGGATGCCATCCTTCAGGACCAACATTAGAACTACAGAACTGCTCAATAGATTGATGTTTAGGAACGTTAGCACTCATCATTTCAGGAGTATAGAAATTAATTTGAGTGCACCATCTCCAGTAAGGAGTATCAGTTCTCTTACTCAAACCATAATGTAATGCAAGAAAGTCTCTAAAGTTATCAATCTGTTGAGCACAACTGAAATTAAATCCTTCCTTCTCCATTCTAGTTACATAACCTTTTCTCGTATTAAGAATTGATACCAGTTTAAGTATATTCTCATGAGTTGTCAAGAGTCCAGTAGATTCTAATGGTTCAACAAAACCATAGGATAAACCAATACCACATACATTATTAACCCATGCTCGCTCTCTTCTACCATGTTCTATTTCTACAGAAGTAAATTCTGCTGCTTCTCCTCGCTCTTTACCTAATTTCTTTATAAGATGCTGTCTAAATTCTTCCTTTGCTGCCTGTGGAGTAGTAAATCTTGCTGAATATACATAACCCATGCCAAGTCTATTCCATAGAGGAATAGTCCATGTCCATCCATTATCCATTGCATAACAATCAGTTACGTTACGCATCTCCTCTTCTCTAGTTCCTTCACCATAAGGAATACGAGTATAGATTGCTCTATCATTAGCAAGCATCTCTTTATATGGTAAGAACCTTTGTGTTTGCCACTCTAATAACTGTGCTTTAAATCCAGTACAATCAATATAAAGGTCTGCTTGAATAGCAACGTGATGATCTTGAACCAGATAACTTATATTCAAATCATTTGGTTTATCATACATCGTTTGATACCCAGTGATCTCACCTATAATATGCTTAACACCATTAGGTAAAGCAACATTATCTTTAAGATAATTAGCAAACTTTGTTGCATCTAAATGGTATGCAGTATGCTGTCTAAAATCAAATTGTCTGAATATCTGTTCCTTATCTCTCGTTTGCTTATTCTTCTCACATAAGAATGTATTAGGACAATAGAATTGTGAAAATGAATCCTCTGGAAACTCATCTGGATATCTTGTCGCTAGATGTGACCAGGTATTGATACCATCAGGTGAGAATGTAAAATCATATTCTGTATAAAATGGATATTGAAATACTTCTTCCTTCCCTTCTCTAAAATTAGTAAACTGAATACCATTCTTATATGTTGCATCACATGCTGGCATCCAATCTTCATCCTTAAGATCTAATAGTTCTAGGTACTGATTGAAATGTCCTAAAGTAGATTCACCAACACCAATAGTCTTACTATTTTTTGGTTCAATTAATGCTATCTCAAGATGAGGGCATAACTTCGCTAGTGCTGCTGCTGTCATCCATCCTGACGAACCGCCACCAACAATCAAGACACTCTCAACCTGACCTTTATATGGATCAAAGTTTTCAAATTCATTCCATTGTTCAAAGGTCATATTCCTTTGATGATTCTTAGGATCACTTGTTGTCATAATAATCTACTGCAAATGGAAACGTTTCTTGTAAGTCGTCATAATGACTAAAATTATCAATATTAAAATTGTTAGGATCTAAATTTATTATCCCTTGATTATGTAGCATTTGTAGCGTAACCTTATCAAACGGATTATAGTTATGACCCGCTGCAATAAAACCTTCACCAAACAAATTATACATTGTCCATGACTGTAATGGTAGTTTGTCTGGACCTCCTATGTCAAGTTCTTGAGTCAAATACCTCCAATAAGGAGTATCATCTCTCGTTGACATGTAATAGTGCATTCCTACAAATCTCTTGATCTTTAGGAACTGCTTTCTAACTTCTCTATTAAATGAATTAATATCTATCTGTCTTATCTTATCTAGGGACAATACCTTACATGCTTCAATGACCCAATCATGAACACTGAGTAGTGCATTACTTTCTAATGGTTCAATAAATCCTCCACTCAATCCTATAGTAATGACATTACCCTTCCAAGGTGTCTTGATTAATCCTGTTCTATATGGAACTAATCTATAGTCACATAAAGTTTCTTCAGGATATCCTAGGTGTGCTTTAAATTCTTCTAACGCATCTTCATCACTTACAAACCTTGAAGAGAAATTATACCCTTTACCTAAACGATCTCGTAGTGGTACTGTCCACACCCATCCATTGTCTAGTGCATGACAATTTGTATATACAACCATCTCCTTACGCTTATCAGTATATGGTAATCTTACTGTCCATGCTCTATCATTGGGCAACTCATCACTAAATGATTCCCACTCACGATCGCTAGTTAATAGTTGTTTGAATCCTGTGCAGTCAACAAATATATCTGCATCAAACGTGTCAACAATAGATTTATCAACATGCTCAATAATATGATTAACCTTCTGACATCTATTCCTTCTTAACCAATCAGCAAATTTCTGTGCATCTATCTGATATCCTTTAAATACATCCTTATCATACCTATCAAAACTCTCTGTGATTACTCTGTTCTCAACAATAGATTTATAGTGTGGACAATAGAACTCTGCAAATGTATCTACTGGACAATCCGTTAGAGTTTTATGAATAAACCAATTACTAATATCTAATTTATTCTGAATAGCAAAATGACCAGTAACCTCTTGCATATCCGTAAATGGGAAATGAAATGGTTCTGCCTCATTCCAATTTTCAAACCTTACACTATATTTGTAAGTAGCATTACATTCATCCATCCACTCATGGTCTTGGATTTGAATGTTCTTTAACCAATCAGAAAAGAACTGAGTAGTAGACTCACCAACACCAATAGTCGGTACATCAGGAGACTCTATTAAGGAGATCTCCTTATGAGGGAAGAAATAAGCAAAGGTGGCAGCGGTCATCCAACCAGCAGTGCCACCTCCTACGATGCAAATTTTATCACTTTTCATAATGTAGATTATAGCAGATTAATTAGGATCTGTCCACCCCTCATATCGTTTCCATGCAGGAAGTTCTGGATATGACATCTTAGGGAACTTATCAGCAGCAGGTTCTGTTGAATCAGAATATGCTCTCAGTTCATCTGGAGTCATTGGTGTACTCGCTGCTGGTGGTTTCGGATTAGTTGACTTTACATTCTTTATATGATTGTAAAACTCAGCATCACCTGCATTTAAATTCTTACCAGCATTAATATCACGATAAAGCATGTCCAATTGCTCACCTGGTTCACCATAAGAAACTTGACGTTGCATTGCTTTATCAACATATGCACCATCACGCTCTATCCAAACCATCTTACCTTGCGCTGGAGAATACTCAAGTGTCCAGTCCAAATTTATGTTATCATCCGCAACGTCAACCCAGACGAACTTAGCATCAGGTCCATTATAGATTTCAAAATCCTGTCCAGGATCTACAATTTGCATTGCCTTTCCTTCAATAGATACTAAAACTTTTTTAGCCATGGGATTTAATAATACCTCGTTTTTATTTATAAGTAATGAGTTACTACAACCAAACCAGGTCTTCCATTAGACCCTCTATGTGAGTTGAAGTAACCACCATTTCCACCAGATCCAGGTGGGGAATGGTTTTGATGATTATGTGAGAAGTTACCACCTTGGGGATGTCCACCTGCTACACAAGCACCCCAGAATCCTCTTCCAGAGTTAGCGTTTGATGACCCACCATCATGGTGTTGGTCTCCACCACCACCGTAAATATTTAAATTACCCCCTGATCCAACGCCTCCAAGACCACCGCAGTGTTGGTGATTTCTGTTGGCACCATAACCACCACCAGCAGAGAGATAACTTCCGAACGAAGATCCTCCTCCATTGCCAGCACCGCCTCTATAGTAAGTTCCACTGGATTCTCCTGATACACCTACACTTACACTTGATATACTTTCTACATTAATAATTTCTTCTGAGTATCCACCAGCACCGCCACCTTCACCATGACCGCCGCCACCTCCTCCACCACCAATTACTTGGACGTGAATGTAACGAACGTTACTTGGTTTATTCCATGTGCTACTACCAGTATAGACGCTCATACTAGTTAAGTTACCAGCAGGACCACTAAAAGTCTCCCAATAACCTGTAGAACCATTTGATTTAAGAATTTTACCTGAAGCACCACTATGTGATGGTAGGAATCGATTAGCAGAGTTACCAGTAATGGTACCATCTATCTGTAATGTATTAACAGTTAGATTACCATTACCAGTAGCGTTGTCAATCTTCCAAGTTGAACCATCCCTAGTAAGTCCACAGGTACCAGTAGCGTCTCTTATATTTTGAACCTTAAGACTACTCATTTCGTTTACTTATAGTGTGTAATGACAATCATACCAGGTCTTCCATTAGACCCTCTATGTGAGTTAAAGTAACCACCTGCTCCACCTGATCCAGGGGGTGAATGGTTTTGATGATTATGACTGAAGTTACCACCTTGAGGGTGACCTCCAGCAACGGATCCTCCCCAGAATCCACCACCGCCAGGTGATGAACGTCCGTGGTGTGAGTCTCCACCACCACCATATATATTCAGGTTTCCACCTGATCCAACTCCACCTAAACCACCACAATGCTGGTGATTTCTGTTAGCACCATATCCTCCAGATGCAGATAGATAAGAACCGAATGAAGATGATCCACCGTTTCCTGCTCCACCTCTATAATATGTTCCTCCTGATTCTCCTGATACTGAACAATAAACTGAACTTATACTTGTAACATCAAGAACTTCTTCTGAATATCCTCCTGCTCCTCCACCTTCTCCATGTCCACCACCTGCGCCACCGCCTCCGACAACTTGAACTTTAATAAATCTAACATCCGAAGGACGGTTCCATGTCCCTGACGATGTAAACACACTCATACTAGAAATGTTATCACCTGTAGGGGGATCGTCCCAATAAGGAGATGTTCCATTAGAGAATAATGCCCTTCCACTCTGTCCAGAATGCGAAGGTAAAATCTGGTTTGTTGATCCTGTTATGGATCCATCTATCTGTAAAGTACCTGGGATAACCAGTGTATTGTTCGTTGTCACTGAATTGGACGCTAGAACAAAACCAGTCGATCCACTCAGGTCTTTGATAGCAGCAACTTTTAAGGTACTCATTTGTTGTTCTTCTTATGAAACTATTTATGGTGTAACTTCTGCACCAATCATGTGTAATGTGGCATTCGTATTAACGGTTAAAGTATAACCATTACCTACAGAAACATTACCACACATATAACCAATTTTAAATTCATTACCAAGAGTAGGATCTAAATCAAGATTCTCTTCAATTGTATCATTATTACATCTGATCTGTCCTTTATCACCGATAACGGCACCACCAGCACCTACCTCAATCCAACCTGCATTACCAGATCCATCATCACTTGCATATACCTCTGCACTATCAGCAGTAGTATTGAAACGTATTGTTCCAACTGATACACCAGTTGGTCTTTGTGCTTCCGTTCCACTTGGTAGACGGAATACACTATTAGTATTCAGGAAACTTAAAGTAGTTATAACCGCTTCAGTTGTATCTGCTATTTGGTTTCCACTAATCCTTGTAATTGCCATATTTTATACCGTATCCCCCTTATATTTATTTAGATAGGTAATTCAACAATGTGAACTGTATCTGTTGCTAATGGTGCATCACCAGAAGCAAATACAACGTTAGCACCATTAGAGTCAACTGTGTAATTAGTTCCACCAATCTGTGCTACACCATTTAAGTATACTAGAACAGAATTTGCTGTATGTTGAATAGGACCATTTGGACCTGGAGTATACACAGTAAGTGCAAACGTTAATGTTGTTCCATCACCAGCATATGTTCGAGTAATATACTTGTCAGAACCAACACCACCATTACCAGTAACAACTAAGTCTCCATCAAGTAATACGTTACCAAGAACCTTTACTCTATAATATTGATTAGGTGCAGTTCCAATACCAAGGACTGTAGTGTTATTAAATTCCTCAATATTAATGTCCTGAGTCATGGTTAAACCAAACTCTTTCCATTGCTGATTATAATGAATCCAACCCAGGGATTTACCTGGTGACCAGTTGATGTTATAAACTAAGTCTCCATCAGCAGGAGTATCATAGTTATTAATATTAGAGAAATCTGGTAATCCAGTTCCTAATGCTGGTGCAAGTAAAGTCTGCTTAATAACAGTACCATCTTGGTTATAGTAAGATATCTTTCTTGATGAAAGGTTATCTTGGAAAGTTGTCTGTCTTTGGAATGTAACAGGACCAGCGAATATAGATTCTAACTGGTTGGATGCACCACCAATAACAGTAAGTTTGTCAGTTAATACCAATTCAGAGAACGTTTCGATAGTAGTATTCTCTTCACCAATAACATTCAACTGAGCAATATCTTCATTAGTTATCTGACCTGTAACTGGGTTGATAACCTGGTTACCAATGAATAGGTCACCATTTGAGTTCAATCCTGAATAGAAAGCAACACCTGCTTCTTCTTTAATTGACTGTGAGAATCTAACTTGGTTCTGTGATAGAGTTTCAACCTGTGTCTGAGGGAATGCTGTGGAGTAGTTGCCTGGACCGAAACCGAGGTACTCAAACGTATGGTTACCTGATCTAAGGATTGAGTGTCGTCTAAACTCAACGTTGATTGGTGCAACTGTTCCATCATTGTTCTCCCTTATGTTAATCTTTCTTACTTCTTCATCACCTGCTCGTGCAGTTAATTCTACGTTAGATAATCTCTTATTAACAGAGTCATAGTTTGGAGTAGTACCTGGTTGTGTCCATCCAGTATCAGTTAGTAAGAACTCTGTGCATTCCTTAGTAATTGATCTTTGAGGATCTTTTGCTGGTGGAGTTGCACCATCAGTTGCATTTACCAATCCAATAATTTCGTTATCGGCAATAGAAATAGAAGCATCAGGGTCAGCAAGTGGGTTGTCTCTGTCGAATGTTGGATAAACTTCATTAACGTTCTGTGAGAACTTCCTGTCATTGAAGTTAGATGTTGAAGGTGCAATAGAAGCACAAAGAAGTGTTAGATAATAGATACCATCCTTAACACCTCTTTCAAATTCTTGAACAACATTAATATCATACAAATAGAAACATTTATCTAATGAATAAGAAGTTGAATCACTATTCAATGGTTGCATTACATAACCAGAGATAGGATCTCTTGGTAATGGATTGGTCTTATCTTTATCAATTACATACCTAACTCTATATGTTCTGTCAGCAAGGTTTCTTGGGTCAGGTATTCTCTTAAGGAATGTTGTTGGAGTAAAGTTAACTGTATTATAGGTAGTGTTAACTGAAAGTGTAGTATATATTCCATTGTTAGTAGAATCTACAGATAGATACCAACCACCAACTACACCTGCTACACCATTAATAGTATATGTATTTTCGTCATATTGTATTGGAGAACCTGGTTCACCAGCAGCAACACCAGAAACACTAGGACCATAAGGTGATATAGATGCTGAGTGAATAGATGCTTCACTTGCTCCAGATGCAACAAGTAAACAGTTAATCTTATCTGCTACTGCATTTGCTCCTTCACCATCCTGTCTAGCACCAATAGCATATCCTTGAACTCTTGTTGTTGGTGGTGACTGTTGAACAATATAACCATAGAGGTATAATCTTGTACCAGGAGTTCCACCTTGTCCTGCTAATGAGGAGTTAATTGCTTTTGTTCTTGGGATGTCAATGTTCGTCCAGTTGACAGATGCCTCTTCACCAAAGATAATATTACCATTAGTAATATCAGCAGTATTAATTACAGTTAAAGTAATAACTCTTGTATTAGTATTAACTGAACCAACTGTTGCTCCCGTTCCTATGCCATCTCCGAAAACAAGCATACCTTCAATGATACCATTCACACTACCATCATTAGCAAGTGTAATAGTGCTACCACCAGCAGTACCAGAACCAGTTGTTGAAATAACATTCAATGCTTTAGGTGGAATAATATGAGTTATAGCACCTGATTTATCTTTAGAGAATGATTTCTTTTTAAATCCAGCAGATCTTAACGCAGTATTACCAAAGTTACTATTACTGTTAGTAATAGACATGTCAGCACCACGTTCAGCAGTGAAGTGTGCAAAGAATCCCACAGCGAACACCGAGACCGCCTGAATAAATGCGTCATCTGTTGCAAGTATGTGTTTGTGACCCCATCCTTTACGGTATTCAGCAAAACCATCTAGGTGAGCACCATCTCCAGCAGT
>CEUA01233724.1_pt1 | contig 12339 bp, 13 predicted proteins | sample 361541 | NCBI WGS metagenome assembly CEUA01 (sample SAMEA2623079, study PRJEB7988) | marine metagenome | isolation source: saline water (ENVO:00002010), including
CAAGTGTCAGAATAGCCAGAATTTTTAATACATATGGTCCATTTATGGATAGGAACGATGGGCGCGTAGTTAGTAATTTCATTATTCAGGCACTAACTGGTGAACAACTGACTGTGTATGGAGACGGTAGCCAAACTCGGAGTTTTTGTTACATAGATGACCAAGTTGAGGGATTAGTGAGATTAATGAATTCGGAATATGAATCCCCCATGAATATAGGCAATCCCTCAGAAATAAATATATTGGAGTTAGCTGCAACGGTTCGTGAAATAGTAGGTTCAGATGTAAACATAACTAACAAACCTTTACCTCAGGATGATCCAGTTAAGAGATGTCCAGATATTTCCCTGGCAAAAGAAGTATTGGATTGGACTCCACAAGTTTCATTGAAAGAAGGCTTGAAACTGTCTGTAGATTGGTTCCGAGGGAACCTTAATAAAAATTAACGACCGTGAATAATTAATACGATGGAATTACCAGTAATTCAAACAGTGAACAACAAACCTTTCTTTTATTTAGAGAGCCGTTTGTCCTCATAGAAATTATGAATGAATATCAGAAAATAAAGCTTATTGTCTACGATTTTGATGGTGTAATGACAGATAATAAAGTCTATGTTAATGAAGAGGGTAATGAAATGGTTCAGGTTAATCGAGCTGATGGTTTAGGTGTTTCCGAAATTAAAAAAAGAGGTATCGGTCAAATCATTATTTCAACAGAAAAAAATCCAGTAGTTAGTATAAGAGCAGATAAACTCAATATAGAATGCTTACAGGCCATTGATGACAAAGAAATCGCATTAACTAATTATTGTGAGAAAAGAGGTATTGATTTTGAGCATGTTGCCTATGTAGGCAATGACATAAATGATATTGATGCTATGAAAATTGTAGGGTTTAAATTCTGTCCTTCAGATTCTCATGAAAGCATTAAAAAAATTTCAGACCATGTTTTTAAAACCAGCGGTGGGAATGGTGTTATAAGAGAGCTGTTGGAGCTTATTAATTAAATTAAAAGGAGAAAAAATGTCAATATTTATCATTGGTGAAATAGGTATAAATCATAACGGCGATCTTGATGTTGCCAGAAAGCTTATTGATGCTGCAGTAGACGCCGGAGCAGACGCCGTCAAATTTCAGAAGCGCAGTATCGATTTGGTGTACACAAAAGAATTTTTGGATGGTCCAAGAGAAAGTCCCTGGGGAACTACTCAAAGAGAACAAAAAGAAGGTCTAGAGTTTGGACTAGATGAATACAAAATCATTGACCAATATTGTAAAGAAAAAGGTATTGAATGGTTTGCTTCAGCTTGGGATTTGGAAAGTCAAAAATTTCTTGCACAATTTGATTTGAATTACAACAAAATTGCATCTGCAATGATTGTTTATGATGATCTTCTTCAAGCAGTAGCATCCGAAAAGAAGCATACATTTATTTCTACAGGTATGAGCACAGAAGAGGATATAACAAATGCTGTAAGAATTTTTGAATCAAAGAAGTGCCAATTCACCTTATTACATTGTGTATCTACTTATCCAATGAATGTTGAAGATGCCAATTTAAAAGGTATTGACACACTAAGAGAAAAATATAATTGTGATGTTGGTTACAGTGGACATGAAGTTGGCTTAGCTGTATCTTGTGGTGCTTCATCTATGGGGATTACGGCCCTTGAAAGACATATAACGTTGGACAGGTCAATGTACGGCTCCGATCAATCGTCATCTGTTGAGCCCAATGGCTTTCGAATGTTAATAGATTCCATCAGAAAAATAGAAAATGCAATGGGTGATGGAGAATTAGGCTATCTAAAAGAAGAGAAACCAATCGCAGAAAACTTAAGACAGCATTTATCTTGGAACAAAATTGCCTGAAATATTAGCTATAATTCCCGCTAGAGGGGGCTCTAAAGAAATTCCTAATAAAAATATTGTAAAAATTTGTGGCAAACCTTTGATTTTTTATTCAATAGATTTGTCTTTAGGCTTAGATTTTGTTAATCGCGTAATAGTAACTACGGACGATGAAACTATATCCTCAGTTTCCAAAGACTTTGGTGCCGAGGTTTTCATGAGATCATCCGCATCACTAAGTGACGACATCATAATGCCAGATTTTGCAATTTTGGATGTTTTAGATCAATTAAAAAAGGAATCATATTCTCCAGATATTGTAATATTCCTTCAACCAACTTCTCCAATTAGAGATCCTGAAGATATCATAAATGCGATGGAGGTTTTCTTATCTAAATCAGCAGATTCTCTTTTATCAGTTAGTGATATGCATCCTTTTGTTTGGAGAGAAGATCAAGATGGTAATGTATTTTCTTTTAATTATGACTACCTTAACAGGCCTAGAAGGCAAGACGCCCCTAATGATTTTTTAGAAAATGGTTCATTTTATATTTTTAAGCCTGAAATTTTAGAAAAAAATAAAACAAGATTAGGTGGTAAGATAGTTCATTATCCCTTGTCTTTAGTAAAGTCCTTTCAGATAGACAATGAGGGAGATTTATTTATCGTAGAACAATTAATGAGATTAAAGAATGAAAATAATAGCTGAAATTGGCCTCAACCATCTCGGGAGTGAGAGTATTGCTCTTGAATATGTTCATGCATTGCTCCACACACCTATAGACGGGATATCTTTTCAAATTCGTGAAGATTCGTTTTATGACGAATCGACATCATTCCAAAAAAAGCTAAGCCATAATTTTTATTCCGATATTTCTAAAACGATTAAAGAAGAAAATAAAGAAATAGGTTTTGCAATTGCAGAGGAAGATGAAGTTGACAATTTCTTCTCTCTAAAACCTAATTTTTGGAAGACACTTAGTTGGGATTTAGATAATATTTCTCTTCAAGAGAAGCTTAGTTCAACAAATATTTTAAGATACGTTTCCACTGGCATTTCAGACATGAATGCATTATTGGATTTTGCCTCTCGTAATTCTAATTTTGAATTTATACACACAAGTCTTTCAGATAAGATGGCCGATCAAAATTTACGTTGTATTAAGTCTATTTTCGATAATAGTAAGATTAAAACAGCTTTTGGACTTCATTGCACTTTAGAACTAGCAGCTTATGTAAGTGTTAGCTTTAATCCGTCAGCTATTTTGTTTTATGTTAAGTTAGATTCTAACCGGCATTTTCCGGATAGCGGTCATGCAATTGATATTGAAAAGCTAGACTCTTTCTTGAATAATATACAAATTTCAAAAGAATTATTAGGAAGCGGAACAAAGGACAAAAAACCTTACTCTCTGAAAGGGCAGGTTGTTCCTAGTTGGGTTGCAAAATGAAATCAATTATAATAGCTGGCAGTAGGGGAATTGGCAAATGTATTTCAGATAATCTTAAGGAAATTTCCGATGTTATTATCTCAACAAATAGTAAGCAGGTAGACACAACCAAAATTTCAGATGTTAAATCTTTTGTTGCTGAAAACGATTCAGCAGATGTCCTTGTTCTAAATACTGGAGGTCCTCCTGCAATGGATTTCTTTGATATAACTGAAGAGCTTTGGATTGAAAACTTCAATAGGCTTTTTCTCTCATTTTGTATTCTATTAAAGAGTATAAGAATTAATAAAGGGGGTTATGTGTTTTTAATATCTTCATTTAACATTAAAGAACCAGATCAGAATTTGATTTTATCAAATAGTTTTAGATTAGCCTTTACCAGTGTTTTTAAGTCGCTAAGCAAAAGAGATTTGAAAAATTCAGTTTCGTATATTAATATAGCTCCAGGACCTATGAAAACAGATAGATTATCTTCTCTACTCTCAGAAAAAAATAAAACATTTGAACAATTTGCTAGTGAACTTCCAACAAAATCGATAGGTGACCCCAATGAAATTGGACTTTTTGTCAAATTCGTAGTTGAGAATAAGATAAAATCTTTGAATGGTTTAACAATTAATTTTGATATGGGCCTTAGTAATTATGTTCTTTAGTAATGTATATATAGCAGAACATCTAATAAAAAAATATAAAACAATTTAATTAACACTGAATTAAACAAGGAATAATTATGGATAAAAAATGGACGTCAGGAAATGAGCTTAAATATTTGAAAGAAGTATTATCTAATGAAAAAAACTCAAGCCCTTTTACCGATAGGCTAGAGAAAGCATTTTGCAAAGCTTACGGAGTTAAATATGCAATTGCAATGAACTCTGCCACTTCAGCTATCCATACAGCTCTACATGTTTTAGGAATAAAAGAGGGTGATGAAGTGATTACAACTCCATACAGCGTAATAATGGATGCATCAATACCTGTTTACATGGGTGCAAAACCAGTATTTGCAGATATTGAATATGACACTCATAACATAGACCCAAAATCCATCGAAAAGAAAATTTCTTCAAAGACAAAGGCAATAATTGCAGTGTCATATCACGGATTGCCATACGATATTGATGGAGTGTGCGATATAGCAAAAAAATATAATTTGCCTGTGATTGAAGATAATGCACAAACACAAATAGTAAAGTATATGGGAAAGAATATTGCGAATGATGCCACCTTCTCACTTTTTTCATTTGAAAGAACAAAGCATATATCAACTGGTGAGGGCGGCATATTAGTAACTAATTCTTCTGAATTAGCTGAGGAAGCTAGAAAATTTGCTGGATTGGGATTTATGAATCTGACATCTGGAAAAAGTAAAATGATTGCTATCACGCCACAAGATTTTCAGAGACCTGATTTTCTACGTCATGACAGAATAGGATTGAATTATAGATATACTGAATTTTGTGCAGCCGTAGCGTTGGCTCAATTTGAAAGAGTTGAAGAAATCGTACGTCTTAGACAAGAAGTTGCATTATTGTATGACGATGTATTCCATGAAACAAATTTTGAACCACAAACGGTCAGAAAAGGTTATTCACACTCATATTTTTCATATGGAGTTAAATCACCATATGAAGATAAAGACCAATGGCTTGATTTCTATAATTTCCATACAAAAAATGGCGGTGATGACTTCTATGCTATGATGCAGCCAGCTTATAGAGAGCCAATTATGGATAATTTGGGTTTCAAATCAGAATATGAAGGAACTTGTCCTGTTGCAGAAAAAGTTCAAAAATTAAGTATGCTTTTCAAAACAAATTATCGGACTATAGAAGAAGCTGAATTAAATATAAATAAATTAAAGGAAAATATATCTAAATATTAAAATGAAAGATATGTTTGATCTCACGGGAAAAACTGCACTTATTACGGGAGGAGGGGGTTTACTAGGTAAAAAACATGCAGAAGCAATTATTGAATATGGTGGAAAAGCTATATTAGCAGATTATAATTTAGAAAAAGCTAAAATAGTTGTAAATGAACTGAACAAAAAATACGATAATAATAATTGTACAGCCGATTTTTTAGATGTTACAGATATAGATTCTATCAATGAGGTGAGCGATAAATATAATGTAATTGATATTTTAATAAATAATGCTGCAAAAAACCCCAAAGTTGTAAAAGGAGATTCTCAAAAATGGTTTTCTGCTATAGAAAATAATAGATATGAAACTATGCCTAAAGAGTATTGGGATGAAGGATTAGAAGTTATTTTAACTGGCAATTTTTTAGTCACTCAAGTTATTATAAATAAGATGTTAAATCCGATTCATAAAAAAAACAAAAAAGGCGGTGTTATCTTAAATATTGCTTCTGATTTAGGCGTTGTCGCACCCGATCAAAGAATTTATAAAAAAAATAAAGATGAAACTTTTGAAGAGCAGGATGTGAAGCCCATATTTTATTCAGCATCAAAATGGGCAGTTATAGGTATGACAAAATATCTTGCAACATATTTTGCAGGACAAAATATTAGAGTAAATTCATTGAGTCCTGGGGGAGTTTATGACAATCATCCCTCAGACTTTGTTAAAAATATTTCTAATCTAATTCCTATGAATAGAATGGCAAATATTGATGAATATAAGGGGGCTATTGTTTTCTTGTGTTCTGATGCGAGTACATATATGACTGGACATAATCTTATTATTGATGGAGGAAGAACCGTATGGTAAAAAAATGCCATATTGCAGTGATTGATGAGAGGGGAATTTTTTGGTAGACGTTAGTAATGAAACAATAAGACAGACCATATCAAAATCTATAGAGGTTAAAACCAAGTTATCTGCAAATGATGAACTTATATCTATAATTTCAGAAGTTATTGATTTAGTTGTTAGAGTTTTTAAGAATGATGGAAAAATTTTCATTTGTGGAAATGGAGGCAGTGCTGCCGATGCACAGCACATTGCCGCAGAATTTACAGGAAGATTTTACATAGATAGAGAACCTTTATTTGCAGAAGCATTGCATGTTAATACATCTTATTTGACTGCAGTGGCAAATGATTATGGATATGATCAAGTTTTTTCCAGATTAGTTAAAGCAAAATGTAGTGAAGGCGATGCCTTGATTGGAATATCCACTTCAGGAAATTCTACAAATATCGTAAGAGCCCTATCTATGGCCAAAGAGCTGAATGTTCATACGATAGGATTAGTAGGAGATTCAGGTAATGCTATGGCTAAGCATTGTGACTTTATACTTGAGGTGCCGTCCAAAGACACACCACGTATTCAGGAAGCACATATAATGATAGGGCATATTATATGTGAAAACGTCGAAAAAATAATCTTTTATGACGAAGATGTATAAGACTTATGTTGTTTCTTTAATATAATTTCAAGGATTTAAATATGATAAACGATATTCGAACTGGCGTAATAGGCGTGGGGTCTATGGGGCAAAACCATGCACGAATTTACAATGAAATTAGTAATTTTGTTGCAGTATCTGATCCTAATGAAAAACAAGGTCGCATGGTTGCAAATCGGTTTGGTGTTGATTGGTACGAAAATTACAGTGATATGCTTGATAAAGTTGATGCAGTTACAATTGCAGTACCTACTATTTTTCACAAAGATGTTGCTGAGACTATTGCCGGTTTTGGAGTACATATATTGGTCGAAAAACCCTTGGCTTCTAATGCTTCAGATTCCAAAGTAATTGTTGATGCAGCCAATCAGTCAGGTGTTAAACTTGCAGTAGGGCATGTTGAAAGACATAATCCTGTTGTAGCATACGCTAAAAAGGCGATAATTGAAAATAAATGGGGAGAATTAATTACGTTATCTTCTAGACGTGTTTCAAATTTCCCGGCAAGGATACACGATGTTGGAGTACTTTTTGATTTATTAATACATGATATTGACATATGTACATATCTTTCAGGCTCTAAACCAAAATCAGTCTATGCCGTAGGTGGCAAATTGAGAGCTAAACATGAAGACCATGTCAATTTAGTTATTGAACATGAAAACTCAGTAATATCCATCTGTGAGGCTAATTGGTTAACTCCTATGAAGATTCGTAAATTAGGCATTACTTCTTTAACTAACTATGTTGAGTTAGATTACCAAAAACAAACAGTTGAGACTTTCGAATCTAATTACTTAGAAGTTGATGAAAAGAATTTATACAATTCAAATCTTGAATTTTCTTCTGACTCGGTTTCAATAAATAAGGCCGAGCCTCTGCTTATGGAAATAATTGATTTTTTAGAGTCAATAGATAAAAATACCCCTCCTATGGTGACAGGATTAGATGGATTTGAAGTTGTCAAGGTGTCGGAAGCGGCTTTAAAGTCTCTTGAAACAGGCTTTCCGGTTAACTTAGATTAGCAGGTAATAAAAATGAAAAATGAAGAAATGAAAAATGAAGAAATAAAAAATGAAGTAAGCAAATTCACGATTGGTTTCGATCATAGAGATATTCCAGAAATTCATGAAAGGTGGGATAAAATATTTGATACTCAACAATGGTCTGAGGGGCAATTCACAAAAGAATTTGAATCAGAATGGTCAAATTGGAATAATTTGGATAGTGTAGCATTTTCCAGTTGGGCTGGCGGTGCTATGGCTGTATTAGATTATATTGGAGTAAAGAATGAAGTAGTATTATGCCCTTCAAACACATTTATGGCAACACCACTCTCAGTAGTTAATTCAGGAGGGAATGTTAAATTTGTGGATTGCAATAAGAATGATCTTTGTATGTCTTTTGAAGATTTTAAGGACAAAGCAGAACAGCATAATCCTAAAGCAGTATGGATAGTTCATATTGGAGGCCATATTGCATTTGATATAGAAAAGATATCAAAATATTGTAAAGAAAATAATATTTGGCTTATTGAAGATTGTGCGCATGCACATGGAGCTGAGTGGAATGGCAAAAAACCAGGATCTTGGGGAGATGCAGGTATTTATTCAATGTATGCTACCAAAACTATTTCGACAGGTGAAGGAGGAATTCTGGTATCTAAGCATAAGGAGATTATCGAACATTCTTTAAAGTATAGAAATTATGGTAAATTTGAACATGTAATAGATGGTTTGAATTACAGGATGAGTGAATTTACTGCAGTATTAGGTGTTGTTCAAACTAGACGAATGAAAGAAATCATTGCGTGGAAAAATTCATATGCTAAATATTATCTTGATCCAAATTATCCAGATAGACTTATGTTACCAGAAGGTATGATATCGGGCTACTACAAGTATATAGTTTTTGAAAAGTTGGATAAATCAACTGGAAAAGTTTACGATGAACCTTGCCATAGAATAATGAAGCACGATGTGAATTTACCTAACACAGACTGGGTTGCAAATAACCATTGGTGTGTTCCATTGTATTATCATCCTGAAGTAGAGGTAGAAAAATGAACATAGGTGTTATTGGCGGTTCCGGTTTCATTGGTTCACATGTTGTTGATAAGTTAATAGATGCAGGACATAAAGTGACAGTTTTTGACATAATGAAACCACATAGAGACGATGTTGTCCATAAAATAATAGATATAACAAATTTGACTAATACTTCTGTTGCTTTAACTGGAGATTACGACGCGATATATCTTTTGGCAGCGATGGCAGATGTAAACGATTGCTACAAAAATCCTGTTTCAACTATAGAGGTAAATGTAATCGGTGTTGCTAATGTTCTTGAAGCCTGCGTGAAAAATGAAATAAGTAGGTTAATTTTTGCAAGTACAGTTTGGACTTACGGCCTTAGTGATGAAATAAAGGTTGATGAAAATAGTCCACTGAATATAACTAATAAAGAGCACATTTACACGGCATCTAAAGTTGCTGCAGAAACTTTGATTCAGAGCTACAGTAATTTGTATAATCAGAAATTTACGATTCTACGTTATGGAATACCTTATGGGCCACGGGCTAGAGGCGGCACAGTTCTTCCAATATTTGTTAGATTAGCTGCCGAGGGTAAACCATTAACTATTCAAGGCGATGGTTCAGCACATCGTAAATTTATTTATGTTGAGGATCTAGCAAGGGGAAATGTAGCAGCTTTGGATTCCAAGGCAGTTAATGAAGTGATAAATTTAGAAGGCCCTAGAAACATATCAGTTAAAGAAGTAGCAGATACAGTTAATGATTTGTTTGATGGTAAGGTGGAAATAATTTATGTAGAAGCCCGTCCGGGAGATTATGCAGGTAAAGAGGTTTCTAATGATAAGGCTAACTTAGTTCTTAATTGGAAACCTCGTGTTGGTTTTAAAGAAGGAGCTAAGAATTTTATTGATTGGTATTCTAAAAATAAGGAATAAATTTTTTCTTTAATTTCTAATAAATTATCTTATAAATGAAAATTTGCTATGTGTTAAATAATAGTTTTGGAGAACATGATCCAAAGTTTATCTCTAAAATGAGTGAACGAGAATATAGTGTTGTTGTGTTTTCAATGTCAAGGAATAGGATTAATAATGAAAAAAGATTTGATAAAATTAATTATTATGAGATGTCAGAATATCATCCTAGACTATCTAAAAGTTTATCTAATTTTTCTATTTTAAGATATCCACTTTACATCCTTTGGTTTTTCTTTGCATTTATACATCTTAATGCAATAATAAAGAAGACTAAACCAGATATTTTACACGGTGGTTATGTTCCTATATCTGGCTTTTTGTGTTCACTTATTAATTTTCATCCTTTTTTACTTATGCCTTGGGGTAGCGATATTTTAATATTTCCAGATAAGACTTTCTTACATAAATTATTGATTTCTTTTATTATCAAAAGATCAGATTCTATTGTATGTGATGCAGAAGTTGTTCGGAAGAAGATTATTGAAATAGATTCAAATCAAATAAATAAAGATATAGTCCTATTTCCTTGGGGTATTAATTTAGATATGTTTAACTCTCAAAAGAAGAGTAGTATTCGAGAAAAATTTGATTTAGATGATAAATTTGTTATAATCTGTACAAGAAACCATGAATCTATTTATGGAATTGATATTTTGCTCGAGTCATTAAATGATTTGATTAAAATAGATAAAAGAATATATTTATTTTTATTAGGTTCAGGCTCTTTAACTAGTAATTATAAAAAATATATAGAATCTAACTCACTTTTAGATAATGTAAACATGCCAGGTCGAATTCGGAATTCAGAATTACCTCTCTATTTGACATCTTCAGATATTTATGTTTCTAGCTCGTATTCAGACGGGACTTCAATTTGTTTGCTTGAAGCTATGGCTTGTCAGTTGTCAGTTGTAGTATCTAATATTTCTTCCAATTGTGAATGGGTAAAGAATGGAATTAATGGTTATTTATTTGAGAAGGGAAGTAGTAGTGATTTAACGGAAAAGATTAAATTATTGATGCAAAATAAAGAATTAAGGAAAAAGCAAGCTAGTTATAATATGCAAATAGCGAAAGAAAAGGCAGATTGGAATGTAAATTTCAAAAAACTCGAAAGAGTTTATTCATCAATGATAGGAGGATAAGTAATGCTTATACATTTTATTTTATTTTTGATAGCCTTCGCGGGAACTTTTTATGTTATGCCTCATAGTATTCTAAAACTTAGAGAAGCAGGTTATGTTGCTAAAGATATGTATAAATCAGATTTAACTTTAGTTCCAACTAATGCAGGTATGATAGTTCTTTTTATTTCATATATTTCTATCGCTTTATTACCTCTTATAGTTAGATTACTTAATTTGTTCATTCCCATCGAAGGCGAAATATCCGACTTATCACAGATTAATCTTGCTTTTTTATTGGTAGTATCTATATATGCCTTTTATGGCCTCATTGATGATCTTGTAGACATAGGACGTAAATTAAAATTAGTATTTCCAATTATTTTTGGTTATCCACTCATTTCTTTAATAAATCCTAGCTTTATTTGGATACCTTTTTACGGTGATTATAATTTAGATTATGTAATCTTTGAAACTATAACAAGTGGAGACATATTTAGGATTATAATAATTCCCATTTACATAATGGTCGTTGCGAATTTAGTTAATATGCATTCAGGTTATAATGGTCTTCAGTCTGGGCTTTCAATAATAGTTATTTCCACACTTCTCTTTAAATCATGGTTAGATGGATTAGAATTAGAATCATTACCTGCGTGGGCTTTTCTAGGCTCTATTATGGCTTTTTGGTTTAAGAATTTTTATCCAGCTAAGGTATTTGAAGGAAATATAGGTTCATTATTATTTGGTTCAGTAATCGGTTGTTTGATAGTAATACAGGAATATTGGTGGTTTGGTTTCTTCATCCTAATTCCACATACATTTAATTTTGTACTTTGGATGATTTGGTTAATATTAATGAAAATTAATCCTGAAAAATATATTGAAGTAGATGGTGAACACAAAAAATTCGGAGAAGTTGGTAAAGATGGAAGTTTAATTGTACCAAATACCTTAACTTTGAAATGGATACCCAATTATTATTTGAATATTACAGAGAGAACATCCACCCTTATTATGTATTCCTTAACTACTATTTTTTGTTTGACTTCAATTATTATCTTTTAAATAAATTATGAGCAGTATTCTAGCAAAATAATAATGGTAAATATAGGGAATCTAGGCGAATTAAGAAATTATTCATTAGAGACTATAGAAGATTGGCCAAATGGTTCTAAATTTGGTTTGTGTTTAACTCATGACGTAGATAGAGTAAAAAAATCATACCAGTATATTACCCATGGAATTAAAAATAAATCTTTTTCAGATATGTTGTCATTCTTTCAGTCCGGCGATGAGCCTTATTGGCAATTTGAAAATATAATTAATTTAGAAGAAAGTCTTGGTGTTCGTTCCACTTTCTTTTTTCTTAATGAATCACAGAAAGTAAACTATTTTTCTCCCCGTACTTGGCCAGAATCCCTTGGCCGGTATGATATTAGTTCAAAAAAAATAAAAAGGATTATAAAAAAACTAGATGAGGGTGGGTGGGAGATAGGATTACATGGTTCTATAAATTC
>CEUA01023642.1_pt1 | contig 12330 bp, 9 predicted proteins | sample 361541 | NCBI WGS metagenome assembly CEUA01 (sample SAMEA2623079, study PRJEB7988) | marine metagenome | isolation source: saline water (ENVO:00002010), including
CTTTTGACAAGGTTGTATTTTATGTGAAAGAGATTATAACCTATGGATCTATTTCTTACACTTTCATAAGTTTAAGGATTGAATACTCCTACAAGTGTCGCAGAACGAAAGTATGAATTCTAAAGTAACGAGCTGGCTTCGTCAGAACAAATTTGGAAACGTAATTAGAAAGGAAACAGTCTTTGGAGGCTGCATCAATGACTCCAGCCGCTTAATTATGGATTCTGGAAAGTCGGTTTTTTTGAAGTTCAACAAAGAAGCACCGGCTAATATGTTTGTAGCTGAATCTGAAGGAATCTGCGCGCTATCTCAACGCAAAGCGTTAAAGACGCCGGAAGTCATCCATATAGATGAAAGTTTTATTCTACTAGAAGACCTTGGCGACGGGAGACCATGTCAATCTTACTGGAAAATACTTGGAGAAGGCCTGGCCAATCTGCATGACAAACCTTTTACAAAATTTGGATTTTCTTCGGATAATTACTGCGGAGCTACACTGCAAAAGAACACTACGACCGTCGATGGTTTTGAATTTTTTAGTAATTACCGAATTCTTAATCTGACCTCTATGGCATTTGATATAAATTTAATCGAAAGAAAGGATCTGAAACAATTAGAATACATAGCCACGAATCTTTCTCATTGGATTCCCGATGAAAAACCGGTATTACTTCACGGCGATCTATGGCGAGGTAACGTTCATTGTGACCACAATGGAAACCCGGTGATACTCGACCCAGCAGTCTATTGGGGATGGGCTGAAGCTGAACTTGCAATGACAGAATTGTTTGGAGGATTTGATCAACAATTTTATGAGAGTTATGAGTATTGCTCAAATATAGATGGCAATTGGAAGGAGCGCGCGCCTATCTATAACCTCTATCACCTTCTAAACCATTTGGTCTTGTTTGGCGACAGCTACTTACCTCAAATAAGAACCAACATTAGAAAATTTCTATAAATTCAATCTTTAAATTAAGCGTCGCAATACATTAAGCGGGCTAATATTAACAACCTTGCGTGTTGAATTAACACCCAAGCCCGCAATTATTAGCATACCGAATAGTGGGCCCGCCAACCAAGTCCAGGTATGGAATGAAAATTCTTGCTCAAAAACCTGTGTCTGCAAATAATAAACGCTCGCTTCGGCACCTATTGTTGCAATCAACCCGGCCACAAGACCGATGCTGGCGAATTCTATTAACAAGCTTGTGAGAATTAATTTTCTGCCAGCTCCCAAAGTTCTTAAAATTGCGTTTTCATGAAACCTTTCATCTAAACTCGCGTTAACGCAGGCGAGCAGAACTAGCGCCCCACATAATAAAACCAATATAGAAATTAATTCGATAGCAGAAGTTACCTGCGCAATGATTGTTTGAATTTGCTCAATAAGCGCGTCGATTTCAATCACAACTACAGTTGGAAACATACGAATTAAATCATTAAGCAAGATCTTTTGCTCCCTTTCCATTAATGCAGTGGAAAGAAAGGTGGCTCCTATATGGTCGATAGTGCCAGGAGAAAAAATAATGAAAAAATTAGGCTGCATGTTGTCCCAACGAACACTTCGGAAGCTTGAAACTTCAGCTGTAACAATTTGCTGATTCACTTCAAACTCTAAGCGGTCGCCTAGCTCGAGATCGAGCCAATCTGCATATTCCTGCTCAATGGAAACATATCCGGGCTGAGATTCGTCTCCCCACCAGTCCCCAGCAGTCACCAAATTATCATTAGGTAAATCGATCGCCCAAGTAACCTGTCGTCGACTTAGATTTCCTCTTACACGGCGCCCACCAGTGGTAGCCTCCTCCGAGTTGACTGGCAAAGCATCGGTTTGTGGATTACCCGAAGATTCATCAACGTCATCAACCCCTCTCTCTTCAAGTGAAGCATTCTCAGTAAGTGTTGCTCTACTAACCGACACTTCGGCCTCATCCCCAGGGTCAGGAAAATCGCCATTCACTCGAGTAACTCTAGCACTAACCAAGGGGTAAAACTGATTGCCCTGAATACCATTTTCCGCAAAGAAGCTCTCAATTCCGGGAATCTGATTTTGAGTAATATTCATCATGAAATGGTTAGGAGTATTCTGCGGGAGCTGCGCTTGCCACTCTTCAAGTAAATCAGTTCGAAGCAATGTCAAGATCAAAAGAGACATTATCGTAATAGAAAAGACCATCACCTGCAGAACGTTCTGTCTTCTTCGCCTGCGAGTGGCTGTCATCGCAAGTAACCAAGCGCTGCCTGCCTTCATTCCCGCAGAACCAGATGAACGTAAGAAAAAATAAGAAACCAGCGAAAGAAAAACAGCAATAGCCGTTACAGAAGCAACTAAAACAGAGGTAAGAATGAGGTCTTGGCTATACCACAGCACCAAAAAAAGCGCTCCTGCTATACCAAAAATATAAGGAACATTGTCTCCAATCTTTTGCTGACTCATATCCTTGCGAAGTACCCTTAATGGTGGGGTCTCTCGGAGCGCAAGTAACGGAGGTAAAGCAAAAGATAGTAAACAAATAACAGCTGTTAAACCGCCTACAATAAAAGGCTGTACACCGGGATCCGGTAACTCGACAAAAAGCAAGGATTGTAAAACGGCAAGTATAATTTCATGTATAAACCAACCCAACAACCAGCCTAAAAGAATTGCTAGGCACGCAAGGACGAGCTGAATGCTTAAATAGATGAATGAAATTTGTGAGGAAGTACAACCAAAAGTTTTCAAGATAGCGACATAATCATAATGCCTTTCACTGTATCGCTTAGCAGTAAGCGCTATTGCAACCCCAGCAAGGAGTACAGCAAATAACGAACTCAGCAATAAAAAACTTTCTGCTCTTTCTAATGCCTCTCGAACCTCTTCACTTTCATCCCGAATGTCGCGTATATAATACCGTCCCCGCCACTCTTCTCGAGCACGAAACCATTCTTCAAAAGCATCCAGGTCTGCAACATCATCCGAGGCAAACAAATATCGATTACTCACTCTACTACCTAACTGAACGACATTGGTAGCCTCCAAATCGCTCATGTTTAGCATCAAGCGCGGGCCAGCATTGTCCATCATACTCCCGCCACCACGATCCGGTTCTGTAACAATAATTTGGCTTACTCGTAACTGCGCCTCGCCCACATAAACTGAGTCACCGATATCGATGTCTAAAGCGGCTAAGGCTCGAGATTCCAGCCAAACTTCCCCAGTTGGGGGTCCGCTTTGAATTGGCCTACCACGAACAAAAGCCTCTTCGGAAATTATTACATCGCCTCGTAAAGGATAATCGTCCGTCACCGCTTTCGCCGCGACCAACATATTTCCATCATCCGAAAATACCATTGAAGTAAATGAAACTGTCTCTGCCGTTGCAAGCCCTCTCTCACGCCCTTCGGCAAGAACCTCTTTAGGTAGATCACCTCTTCCACTAACAATACGATCGGCAGCTAGCATATTTGCGGATTCCAAAAGAAGAGCTTTTTCAAGTCGATCTGTGAAAAGAGCTATTCCTGTTATCGAAGTCACTGCCATAACTAACGCAATAAACAATAACCGTAACTCCCCACCTTGCCAATCTCGCCACAATAATCTTAATGACAACGACAACAAATTTCTCAGCGGCTTATTACCCGATAAATTTGTATCCTTTAAATCACGCACTGACTTCTTCTCCAACTTGGTCTCCAACTTGGTCTCCAGTAGCAACCTTGCCCGCAACTAACCTTACTTGTCGATCACAACGGGAAGCCAATCGATCATCATGAGTAACTAATACCAAGGTGGTGGAAAAGGCTCTGTTTAGCTCAAAGATAAGATCTACAATTTTCGCCCCAGTCGCTGTATCGAGATTTCCTGTAGGCTCATCTGCAAAAAGTATCCTTGCTTCAGTCGCGAAAGCCCTGGCAATTGCCACCCGCTGCTGTTCACCGCCGGATAGCTGATTAGGATAATGATGCCACCTTTCAGAAAGGCCAACTCTTTCTAAAAGATTGACGGCTTTTCCTCTTGCCTCGGCATCACCCTTCAGCTCAATTGGCAACATAACGTTTTCCAATGCGGTGAGGCTTGGAAGTAACTGGAATGACTGAAATACGAAACCTACGAGCTGGCCTCTCAGCACCGCGCGCTCTTCTTCATCTAGAGTCGATAATTCATGACCATCGAGGATAATTTCTCCTGAAGTCGATCCATCCAGCCCCGCCATCAAACCCAAAAGGGTTGATTTTCCTGAGCCTGAAGCACCCACAATTGCTACGGTTTCACCAGCCTCAAAATTAACACTGATACCATCTAAAATAGTTAAGACTCCTTCGCTAGTCTCAACTGACTTCACGAGATCCCTAGTTTCAATCATTTCTTCTCAGTATCCCCAATAAAATTTGTCCTATTATAATCGAATTTCGACAAAGAGTTTTAGCTGTCTGATGGTAGATTCTACTCACCCAACCTATTACAGTGTAAGCTCTGTCCAATAGTGTTATAGGTTAATGATACTAATTAGAGTAGTTAAGAAATGAAGTTCAGGGTTTTGCCACTAGTTACCATAATCTTTTTTTGCTTTCTCTTGCCCGTACAAGGCGCTGATGATGACATCGGCTCGATCTTGATCTATGGAGATAGTTTGAGCGCCTCTTATGGAATGACAGAAGAGGAGGGTTGGGTAGCTCTCCTGGAGGAAAAAATTCAGCAAGAAAATTGGCCTTATCAAGTAATAAACGGCAGCGTGAGTGGGGAAACCACTACCGGCGGACTGGAACGTCTACCTGCAATGTTAGACAGCTACAAGCCAGAACTTGTAGTTTTGGAATTAGGTGGAAACGATGGCCTTCGCGGATTACCAATAGACTTACTTAAAAATAATCTTAGAAAAATGATAGAACTTATTCACGAACGCGGCGCCAAAGTTCTACTAGCAGGCATCCAAATTCCACCAAATTACGGACCTCGCTACGCTGGACCTTTTTCCGAATTGTTCTACCAAATCTCTGACGAAGACAAAGTTGAACTCATACCATTCCTAATCGATGGTATTCCACAAAATCCTGAGCTAATGCAGGATGACGGTATACATCCAAAACCTGAAGCACAATCTATAATATTAGAGAATGTTTGGTACCACTTATTACCAATGCTTGAAAATTCTTAGCTGAGCCAAGGAGGCTAGAAACTACTCAAATAAAAAATTTACTTTTGTAAGCCAAATAAGTTTAACGGAAAATTCTGTAATGTTAACGGTTAGTTATTTCAAGATATTGCTTGATAACAGAATTTAGACCCTGGTCAAGTGCCTCGACCACTAATGCATGACCAATGGATACTTCCAAAACTTCGGGAATTTCGAGAAAACGAGCTAAGTTTTTCAAATCAAGGTCGTGGCCCGCGTTTACACCAATGGTTAGTTCTGCCGCCCGCTTTGCTGTATCCGAGTATTTCTGCCAGACCAAATTCTCTTCAGGAGCACCAAATCTTGATGCATATTCTTCAGTATATAATTCGATTCTATCCGCACCGACCTCTTGCACCTCATCTAGTAAATCAGGTATTGGGTCTAGGAAGAGACTACTGCGAATTTTAGCTTCCCGAAGACTAGCAATTGCGTCTGTCAACAGTGCACGGTTCCTAGCAATTTGCCAGCCGTGGTCCGATGTTAGCTGACTTGGCTCATCAGGAACCAGTGTGCACTGATTAGGACAAACCGCTAACACTAACTTCAAGAACTCTCGACTAGGATAACCCTCGATATTAAATTCAACTCCAGGATGTGACTTTAGGCACTCATTGATATCGAAAACGTCTTTCTTTGTGACGTGTCTTTCGTCGGGGCGAGGATGAACTGTGATCCCCTTAACACCCAACGAGATAATTCTTTCAACATAATGTATAACATTAGGAAAATCTCGACCTCGTGAATTTCTGAGCAAGGCAATTTTATTTACATTGACACTTAGTACTGCCATCTTCTTAGTCCTTTTCAGCCAAAAAATCGGAAACGATTTTTTGAAATGCTTGAGGCTTATCGACATGCAGCCAGTGGCCGGCCTGCATAATAATTTTCACTTGAGCATTAGGAAATAGATCTAGTATTTCCGCTTCATTCTCTGGCTTTATATAATTAGATAAAGCACCTTTTACAAATAAAATAGCGCTTTCATAAGTCCCGATTCCAGTGGGCTTCTCCCGAAGATTGCCATAATTTTTTTCAATAGCATCCAAGTTTAAACGCCACTTATATCCTCCTTCTTTGGTATGCACAAGATTTGTTAAAATGAACTTTCGCGTAGGCTCTTCCTTTATATAAGGAGCCAAAAATATATCCGCCTCTCCGCGATTTTTAACTTCACTTAAATTTAATGCCTTCATTCCATCTATAATTCCCTTATGACTATCAATTCTTTCTGGATAAGCGACAGGTGCGATATCGACGACAACCAATTTTTCGATGAATTGAGGATGCTGTAGTGCCAATTCCATCGCCACTTTCCCCCCCATAGAATGACCAATAATTGCAACAGAAGATAAGCCTAAGCTTTCTATAAGCTTTACAACATCTAATGCCATAACCGGATAATTTAACTCTTTATCGTGGGGCGAATCTCCATGATTGCGCAGGTCCACTCCAATCACTGAATAATATTTCGATAATTCCTTGCTGTGCCAACCCCAATTCCCCAAACTCCCAAACAAACCATGAAGAATCAGCAGAGGTTTACCCGACTCAGAATATCTATGGAAATTTAATCGCATTTTTTAATTAAATGATTTCAGCACTTCTATAACATCATCGTGATGGGTCTTGGTTTTTACCTTTTGCATTATATGTGCAACTTTACCTTTCTTATTGATTACAAAAGTCGAACGAATTACCCCCATAAACTCTTTGCCCATAAATTTCTTAAGGCCCCATACACCATACTTATCAGCTATAGCGTGATCCTCATCTGACAACAAAGTAAAATTCAGGGACTCTTTATTTTCGAATTTTTTAAGGCGAGAAATCGGGTCCGGACTAACACCCAGCGCGACTGCGTCAAGATTACTTAACCTGCGTTTTGAATCTCTCAGACCGCAAGCCTGAACAGTACAACCTGGCGTCATTGCTTTTGGATAAAAATAAATAACGACATTCTTACTGCCTTTATAATCTTTTATGCTTACATTTTGACCATTCTGATCTAACAAAGTAAAACTAGGGGCATTATTACCAATTTTAACTGACGCCATTACTTCTTCTCTCTTATTTTAAATCAATTTTTGCGGATCGCCTTATTTAGAGTCTATCTTAATTATTATAAGTAATCATGTATGTACTAACCTTCTATTTCCTTTGTTAATATCAAAAACATGACAAATACAAAATCAGTAGTTGTTCTGACAGGTGCTGGAATTTCAGCAGAGTCTGGAATCAAAACTTTCCGCGCGGCCGATGGCTTATGGGAAGATCATTCTGTCGACGAGGTGGCAACCCCTGAAGGTTTTTCCAACAACCCTCAACTAGTTTACGAATTTTATAATCAACGCAGAAGACAGTTATTGTCCGATGGAATAAAACCAAACCGCGCACATATCGCACTCGCTGAATTTGAACGCAATACGAACGGGACATTTCTCCTTGTGACTCAGAATGTCGATAACCTGCACGAACGCGCAGGGAGTCATAATGTGCTGCACATGCATGGGGAGCTCCTTAAAATGCGGTGCGCCCGATCGAATAAAGTATTCGAAATCCGAGGTGATCTTGACAATGATACGCATTGCATATGTTGTCGAGAACCAGGAAACCTTAGGCCCCATGTAGTATGGTTTGGAGAAATGCCTTTGTATATGAGTGAAATAAATTTGGCGTTAGAGAGTTGTGATATTTTCGTAGCTATTGGGACATCTGGAAATGTCTACCCCGCCGCCGGTTTTTATCAAACGGCAAAATTTTGCAATGCGGAAACAGTTGAACTTAATTTGGAAGCAACAGCTTCATCTTTTGACAACAATATAGTTGGTCCGGCCACCGAAATAGTACCCAAATATTTTGAGGAATTACTTGCCCAAAAATTTGACTAGTAAAACCCCTATTAGATTCGAAAATCTAAAGTGGCCGGTAGTAGACAGTTTTTATCATTACAAAGCTGCAAACTCACTGTTACCTGCGCACTAAAACTAAGGTCGTCATCTGGAAGTTTGGTCCTAATCAGCCTCACATCTACATAAAACTCTTCTTCGTATATTGAAACTCTCGACAAACCAGCAGGTTCAACAACCCCTGAAGCATCTGGATATATATGATCTAACACCTTCCAATGTTTTTCTGTCTCGTGCTCGACAATTAATAGTGGAGAATAATCTTCAGACTCAGCCTGCTCGGCTACAATGTGCCAGCCAGTAACTAACCTAAGGTTAAAGCGTAAATTTTTATACAAAGGGTCCGCTTCTCTTAACTTGGTAACACCTACCTTCGCTAACCCTTGGTTGCAGTATTGATGCAAGTCAGTAACGCCTCGTTTAGCGTACGCTAGTTGCCGCAATATACTCGTATGGCCCATCGGATTTTCATTTATATCTCCGGAAAGATTTCCCAACGCTTGGTCCGCTATTTTTTTATAATCACTCAAAATATTTTCACTAATCAATTCATTGCGCTGATATAGTTTGTATAAACAGTTAATAGCACTGGCAACCGGCGAAAATATAGCCCCATCACTTGCATTGCGCGATCGAGTCAATTGGGGGCCCAATTGGTTAGCGGGACTCAAATAAAATTCACCCTCCTGTTCATTCCAAAACTCCTCCAGACATTTTTCCATCAAAGAGCTAGCTCGATTTAGGTAAATCAAATTGTTTGTGATGTCGAAAAGATGCAGTAAAGCTTCAATCAGATTAGCATAATCTTCAAGTTGACCTTCAATTGAAGCACTGGCATTTAGATAGATTCGGTTAAGCCGAAAATCTTCATCGGCGCACTTATCGATAATAAGCCGCAAAGCTTTTTCGGCCAATTCAATCCACTTTTTATTACCTAAATATGAGCCAGTCACCGATAGAGTAGTTATAAATGCTGAAGCCCAGCCAACGATGAGTTTGTCATCGCGCAAAGGATGCTCCCTTTGTTCTCGTACTTTGTACAACTTCACTAAAATTCTATCCAAACGTTCGGCGAAGTCTTCGCCGTATTTTTTTTCGCTATTGGCAAACGACTTGGACAGACACAAAATATTTGATCCCTCAAAGTTTCCAAGGCTGGTTACCCCAAAAACATCAATTACAATTTGGGCTTCTTGTTGATCCAGAGCATGATTAATTTCTTCTACGGTCCAGAGAAAGAACAGTCCCTCAACTCCTTCGCTATCGGCATCGGTAGCCGAATAAAACCCCCCTTCTGGCAATTGCATGTCCCGGAGCACATAGGCCACGGTTTGCTCGCAGATACGCATAAAATATTTGTCGCCAGTAAACCTATAAGCCAATGAGTATAGAAGAGCCAATTGTGATTGGTTATACAGCATCTTTTCGAAATGAGGCACCAACCATTCGGCGTCAACACTGTAGCGATGGAAACCCCCTGCGACTTGATCGTAAATACCTCCCCGGCCCATACCTTCTAGCGCTCTAGTTACGAACCCAAGTAAATGTAATTCTCTACCACTTAAAGCTTGATCAAGCATAAAGAGTAATAACGGCTCTTGCGGAAACTTCGGCGCACCTGCCAGCCCCCCTCTTTCGCGATCCTCTCTCTGCAACATTGCTTCACAGACAGTCTTGTTGAGGTTCCCAGTCAATTCGACCTTATTCCGACTATCACCAAGCATTCGGTTAATAGATTCACTTATTTTGTTAGCGCTACTTTCTAGTTCAGAGTATTTCTGATTCCATGCCTCAGAAATTTGTAACAATAGTTTCATGAAGGTAGGCGGTGGAAAGTAAGTAGCTGCAAAAAAAGGCTTACCATCTGTTAGTAAAAAATTAGACATAGGCCAGCCGCCTTGACCAGATATAATTTGCAATCCCGTCATATAAATTTCATCAATGTCAGGGTACTGCTCACGATCCATTTTGATACAAATAAAATTTGCATTAAGCACCTTTGCAACTTCTATGTTATCGAAACTTTCAACCTCCATAACATGGCACCAGTGACACGTCGAATAGCCGATCGATAAGAAGATCGGTTTATTCCTATCTTTTGCAATTTCAAATGCTTCCGCACCCCAAGGAAACCAGTCGACGGGGTTGTGCGCATGTTGCAATAGATAAGGGGAATCTTCCTTTACTAAGCGATTTATAAAAACGGCGCTACCGTCTTCATTTAGATGTTCCGTACGTTTTTCGTAAGTTCCTTCTTTTGAAGATTCAATCGAACGTAATTCTTTTTCCAATTTGCTATAGACCTTTGGTTATTTTTTTATAAAAGCGTTGAATTTCACAAAATCCGGCCCGTATTCTATACCCTTTTAGAGTGTTTTTGTGGCGCGAAACTTCCGTTAATGTTACTTTTCGATCCGAATCATGGTAGAGAAAAATTTAATGGGTGCGAATACAAAAAATTCTAGGCGAGAATTTTTAAAGAATACGGTGCTGGCTTCTGGGGCTGCAACACTAGGGGCATGCGCCTCGAATAATCAGCCCATTTTAACGCAATCTCACAGTCCTAACTTTTACCCCAAGCATAACGAACGCACCAAGGGTTGGTTGCGGTTTCTCTGGCAGAAATCAACTTACCCTGACGATTGGAGTTATACGGGGGAAGAAGAGCTACCATGGGGAATCGGTGTGCCCCGAGACGAAATCAATTGGGCCTATGACGGCAAGGGACCCCATCCCTGGTGGGATCAATACACTAGCGCGCCAATGTTGAGCTACCCTCGCTTTGATCTAGTAGATTCAAGCTACGCTGTTATGCTCATGGCTGACCAGACTCCTGCGTGGCGAGAAGTCTACACTCGTATCATGGACGAATTGGCTACCAGGCATACGGCATACTGGGCCGCTATCGATTGGAATACATTTATAGGTCCGAGCCACAATAGAGGGAAATTCGCAGACTACCCAGAGTTAGCGCCAGGCTATCAGGCATGGCCAGAACGTGTCCGCGGCAATTATGATCGCCCTGGCTGGACCGCTAACGGTGTTGAGCCTTGGGGTCTGCAACCTGACCCTATAGGTGCAGACGGAAATCTATTCTTCCGCGGCTGGTTAAATCTTCTCCTATCAATATACAAATACGTTTCCGGCGACGATAAGTGGGAACGGCCATGGATGATTGCGGGATACGAGAACGAGCAGTTCGAATGGACCCAACCCAGGATTGTTGAACATTTGCATAGACAATATACGGATCACCCGGAAGGACCTCAATGTGAGAACACCAAGATCTGGCCTATCTGTAACTCTGCAGCAGGACTAGGTATCTATCTTTCTGATCAACTTGGTGTATCTAATGCTCACGGTGTTTTTGAAAATTGGATCGAGTTCATGAAAGATAACTACATGAGCTTCAACCAGCAGAATCAAATCGAATCAATTACTTTGTATTATGATCCTTTGGCCGATTTTAAGGTAAATTCTCCAGGAGTTAGCGCCGGCACCGGCGTAGCGTTTTATTTAATGCCGCAATCTCCGGAAATAGCCACACACATATACGATACGCTGGCAAACACTCTAGGATGGCGTGACCCCAAGCGAGCAATACAACCCAGCGCTCAAGGCCTAGCGCTCGCCAAGGCACTCGGTGACCATACCGCGGTTGCCCGCCTTAGCGCAGCCGCAGAGCGTTATTCGGAACCGAAGTGGTTTGGCGAGGACATGAATAAGTTTGGCTGGTGGTTCAATAACGGTGAACCCTGGCCTCGCGGACAGGGTTCGGCTCAGATGATGATTACCGAAATTACCGAGAGCAACTGGGTCGACGCTTTTAAGGTAAAACACCTTGATAAATATGCTGCACCCACCCTAGAAGGTATAGACTTTCCAACGGTAGGAGTTGACCAAGCATGGAACGACAAGGAAAGTGGTGTGCTACACGTAGGTACGTACGCCGCGGATCGAAATCGCTTAGGTGAAGAAACTTCGTGGCGGGTAACCGGACTACCCAATGCCAACGATGTGTTCGTGCTTGCAGATGGGTCGCCATTTCAAAATATCGAAGTGATAAATGACAATTCCATTCTGATCCGCTCTGATATCAATCTCCACCGTTTTCAGATTTTCACCGGCTACTACGGCCAGCAAACCGCTCAGACGAATAGTCCCCCTTCACCAGAAATGGATTCGGGCGCTTTTGTGGCTAGGCAGCGCAGCGCAGCCGAGAATGCCCAAGCTGCAGAGTCCGTGATGCTTAGTGGCGCCGGCAA
>CEUA01073279.1_pt1 | contig 12297 bp, 9 predicted proteins | sample 361541 | NCBI WGS metagenome assembly CEUA01 (sample SAMEA2623079, study PRJEB7988) | marine metagenome | isolation source: saline water (ENVO:00002010), including
AAACACTGTAATTTTTTTGTAAATAAAGGTAATGCTAAGTTTGAAGACATGAGAAAATTAATAGATTTTGTCTCAGATGGTGTATTTAAAAAAACAGGAATTAAACTAGAAACAGAAATAAAAATATTAGAATAAATTGAAAAAAAAAATACTAATACTTTCGGGTGGAATTTCTAAAGAAAGGCTAATTAGTCTTGATACAGGGTTACAAGTTGCAAGAGAATTAAGCAGAAATGGTTATAAAGTAAAAATGTCAGAACCAGATCATTTTTTATCTTCTAAAGTAAATAATTTCAAACCAGATATAATTTTTAATGCTTTGCATGGTCAATATGGTGAAGATGGTTATATACAGACAATTCTTGAGAGACTTAAAATTCCTTATACTCATTCAGGAGTGGTTGCTTCTTCAATTGCAATGGATAAAAACATCTCAAAAAAAATATTTAAAAAAAATAAAATTAATACACCAAAGTCATTTTTATATTCTTACAATATTAATAATTTAGACTTAATTAATAAAATTCATAAAGCATTGAGGTTTCCAGTTGTAATTAAGCCTATCAATGAAGGCTCAAGCGTTAATGTTTTTATTTGCTCACGAAAAGATTTAATTCGAAATTTAAATAAATTAAAAATTTATAAAAAAATTATGATTGAAGAATTCATAGGTGGTAGAGAAATTCAAGTCGCAATTATGGGAAATAAAAAATTAGGAGCAATAGAGCTTAAACCAAAAAGAAAATTTTATGATTATCAAGCAAAATATAATTCAAAGGCAAAAACACAACATATTATCCCGGTTGATTTATCTAAAAATAAAATGGATGAAATAATTAATATAGCTTTTAGAGCACACAAATTAATTGGATGCAGAGGAGTTACTAGATCAGATTTTAAGTTTTATAATGGAAAATTTTATTTACTAGAAATTAACACCCAGCCAGGATTGACGAAATTATCTCTAGTTCCAGAAATTGCAGCTTATAGAGGAATAAGTTTTATAGATTTAATTAAATGGATATTAAAGGATGCAACAACGAACAGGTAAAAAAATTATTATTTATTTTTTACTTTTTATTTTAATTGGTTCAGTAAACAATAACGCATTAAATGATCTAAATTTTAAAAAAAATATAAAAATTAATATTTATGGTTTAAATGAAAATGAAACTTCAAATATTGCCAAGGATTTAAATAAATTAAATTTAAATAATATTTTTTTTATTAAAAAAAATGAAATATCTAAAGTAATAAATTCAAACAATTTAATTGAAAATTTTTATATTTTTAAAAAATATCCATATACTCTTAATATTAAAATTGATGAAACTGAATTATTAGCTAAAATTAATAATAACGGTAAAATTTATCTAGTTGGATCAAATGGTAAGCTTATAAATGATAATTATGCTTTTAATCATTTGCCATATATTTTTGGAAAACTTGACATTAAAGAATTTCTTAAATTAAAAAAAAATATTGATAAATCAAAATATTCATATGAAGAAATAAAAAATTTATTTTTTTATCCTTCAAAAAGATGGGATTTAGAACTTAAAAACGACATCATAATAAAATTATCAAATTCAAACATATTAAAATCAATAAACCAATCATATGATTTTTTAAATGATACAAATGGCAGAGATATAAAGATAATCGATACAAGAATTAAAAATCAAATAATTGTAAAATGACTGAAGAATTTAACTTAGAAACATATCTGAAAATTTCTTCTTCTGAATTTGGAATTTATCTCTTTGATTTAAATAATTCAAATATTTTATATAAAAAAGTAGTAAAAGTTGAAAATAATACAGATCTAATTGATTTAATTAAATTAAATGATTTTCTTAAAGATAATATTTTTAAAATTGAAAAATTAACAAGAAATTTTGTTAAAAATATTTTGTTGGTAATCGAAAATAATGAAATAGGTACCATAAATTTAAGTTTTAAAAAAAAAAATTATCAAAAAATTATTTTTAAGAAAAATTTAGAAATTGTACTTACAGAAGCAAAAGAATTGTTTATAGAAAGTTACAGAAATGAAAAGATTATACATATGATTTTAAATAAATTTGCTGTTAATGAAAACTTGTATTCATCTTTTAAAGAAAATTTAAGTGGTGAAAATTTTTTTATAGAGGTTCAATTTAAATATATATCTAATAGTTTTATTGCAGAAATAGATAAAGTTTTAGAAAAATATCAAATTAAGGTTAGTCATTATTTAGATGAAAACTATATAAATTTTTTTTTTAAAGGAGTTGATTTGGAGTTTCCAGAAATGATTTATAAAATTTCTAGAGGATTTAATCAGAATGAAATAAAATTCATTCAAAAAAACCCAAAAAAACTAGCTTTTTTTGAAAGATTTTTTAATTTATTTAGTTAGCCTGTTATTTCTCGTAACATTTGTTGTTTTTTAATTTTGTAAATCTCGAATTATGTTGCGTATGTGTCTTACTTAACTCAAAAAACAATAAAAAAAAGTGTATCATTTAGTGGTATAGCACTTCATAGCGGATTAGATGTTAATATTTGCATTAACCCTGCAGAGCCTAATTTTGGGATTGTATTTAAGAGAATAGATTTAAAAACTAATAATTTGGTTTATCCAAATTTTAATAATGTAACAAACACATCTTTGAATACTACTATAGAAAACGAAAACGGTATCAAAATTTCAACAATCGAACATTTGATGGGAGCTTTATTTGGACTCGGAATAGATAATGCTTTAATTGAAATTGACAATGAGGAAGTGCCTATCTTAGATGGGTCAGCAAAAATATTTATTGAAAAAATTATAACAGCAGGACTTCATGTAAGCGATGTCCCAATAAAAATTATAAAAATAAATAAAGAAATAAAATTTTTAGATGGTGAAAGATTTATATCAATTAAGCCCTCAACCTTAAGCCTTGATATTGATTTTGAACTTAAATATCAAAATAAAGTAATCGGTAACCAAAGAAATAAAGTCAAAGTTTATGAAGATGATCTTGTAGATATCTATAATTCAAGAACTTACTGCTTATATGAAGATATAGAATTTATAAAGAAAAGTGGTTTAGCTAAAGGGGGGAGTTTAGAAAATGCTATAGTCGTTAAAGAAGATAATATTTTAAATCCAGGAGGTTTAAGAAATAAAAAAGAGTTTGTTAATCATAAGATACTTGATTGTATTGGAGATTTATATACTTCAGGTTTTAGGATAGTTGCGAGCGTTACATGCTCTCAAGGTGGTCATTATTTAACTAACCAGCTTTTAAGAAAAGTCTTCCAAAATAAAGAAAATTTTTCAATATTAGAGATTAAAGAAAAAAATCTTCCACATACATTAATTAATAGAAATTTATTAAAATCAATAGCTTAGATTTAAAGTATTATTTATTTAAATATTAATTTAGGTATAAGGATACATGTCTTTTAGAATTATAATTTCTTTTTTATTAATATTTGTTTTTTTTGTATCTTGCTCAAAAGATACTGTAAAAAAATCTACGATTAAGCAAACAAATTTAGAATTACAAATGATTGAGGCTTATCAAGAGGGATTAAAAGAATTAAAAAGAGGAGACGCTCTTTTTGCAGCAAAAAGGTTCAATGAGGCAGAAATTTTATTTCCACAATCTGAAATAGCTCCACAAGCAGCGTTAATGGCGGCATATTCTTATTATTCTCAAAATTATTATGGTGATTCAATTGCTGAGTTGGATCGATTTCTGAAAGTCTATCCAAATAACAAAAATATTTCTTATGCAGAATATTTATTAGGTCTTTGCTATTATGAACAAATTGTTGATGAAAAAAAAGATTTAAAATCTATAGAAAATTCAAAAAGAATATTTTTAGGACTTATTAAAAAATACCCAAATACTGATTTTGCAAAAGATGCAGAATTTAAATTAGACTTGATAAATGATATAATTGCCTCAAAAGAAATGTATGTTGGAAGATATTATTTTGAACGTAAAAAGTGGATCGCAGCAATTAATAGATTTAAGATTGTAATCGATAATTATGAAACTACAATTTATGTAGAGGAAGCTCTTCATAGATTAGTTGAAATTTATTATATTCTAGGACTTGAAGTTGAAGCTAAAAAATATGCAAATTTATTAGGTTATAATTATCAATCTTCAGAATGGTATGAAAATTCATATAGTATATTTGATAAAAGTTATGCGATCAATAAAATTAAAAAAGAGAATAATGGTATTTTAAAAAAATTTAAATCTCTATTCAACTGAGATGAACAAAAAAGAAATACTAAAAAAATATAATAAAAAAATAAAGTTAATAAATAATTATAATGATTATTATTATAATAAAAACCAACCTTTGGTTGATGATCAAACCTATGATGCATTAAAGGATAAAATCTTAAATCTTGAGAAAAATTTTGATTTTTTAAAATCAAAAAAATCTCCATCAAATATAGTTGGTCATAAACCGTCAAAAAATTTTAGAAAATCTTTACATAGATTACCAATGCTTTCTTTAGGAAATGCATTTTCTGAAGAAGACTTAATAAATTTTGAAAAAAAAATAAGTAATTATTTATTATTAAAAAATAATTTTAAAATATTTTATAGTGCAGAACCTAAAATTGATGGAATATCTGCTTCTTTAATATATAAAAATGGTAAATTTTATAAGGGACTTTCGAGAGGTGATGGAAAGGAAGGTGAAGATATAACTCAAAATCTTGCAACTATTGCAGACATTCCAAAAAATATTCTATCAAAAGATTTTCCAGAGGACATAGATATCAGAGGAGAAGTTTATATTCAAAATAGTGATTTTAAAACTTTAAGAGAAAAATTTGCAAATCCTAGAAATGCAGCTTCCGGTTCTTTAAGACAAAAAAATCCAGAAGATACTAAAAAAATTCCATTAAGATTTATTGCATATACTTTTGGGTATGAAAAAGGCTTGCTTGTGAATAATCAATTTGATTTTTTAAACAAATTAAATGATTGGGGTTTTAAAACTAATCCATTAAATAAATTAGTTTCTGGCGTAAAAAACTTATTAAACAATTATATTGAATTAGAGAATAAAAGAGCCAATTTAGATTTTGATATAGATGGTATAGTTTACAAGGTTAATGATTTTGCAACGCAGAAAAGATTGGGGAACGTAGCAAACGCACCGAGATGGGCTGTTGCTCATAAGTTTTCATCAAACAAAGCTACTTCAGAAATTTTAGATATTGAAATTCAAATAGGTAGGACCGGTGCTCTTACTCCTGTGGCAAAAATAAAACCAATCAATATTGGTGGTGTAATGGTTTCAAATGCCACACTTCATAACGAGGATGAAATTAATCGTAAGGACATTAGAATAGGAGATACTGTAGTTGTGGAAAGAGCAGGAGATGTAATTCCACATATTCTTTCTGTTGATTTAAAAAAAAGATCCAAAAATAGTTTAAGATTTATATTTCCAACAAAATGTCCTTCTTGTGGATCAAAAACTATAAAAGAATTTAATACTGTAACAAAAAAAATTGATGCAGTCAGAAGATGCTCAAGTGAGGGTTATGATTGTGATAAAATTTCAGTTGAAAAAATAAAACATTTTGTATCAAAGGAGGCATTTAATATTGATGGATTTGGAAAAAAAATTGTTGAAGGGTTTTGGAAAATTAAATTAATAAAATATCCACAAGATATTTTTAAATTAGATTATAATAAAATTGAAAGTCTTGAAGGGTGGGGAAAACTATCTGTTGAAAACTTAAAATTTTCAATAAATGAAAAGAAAAATATTTCATTAGAAAGATTTATATACTCTTTAGGAATTAGACATATAGGTTTAGAGAATGCAAAATTACTATCTAAGCATTTTATATCTTTTATAAACTTTAAAAATTTATCAAAGAAAAAAAAACTAGATGAGTTGCTAAATATAGATGGTATTGGTGAAACACAAGTAAATTCAATTAAACACTTTTTTTTAAATAATACTAATATTAAAATTTTAAATGAACTTGAAAAAGTTTTAATAGTTAAAAATGCTGAATTGCAAAAAAAAAATGGTTATCTTAAAGGAAAAACATTTTTAGTGACGGGAAAATTAAATGGAATTAGTAGAGCAGAGATTAAATCACTAATTGAAGACAATTCAGGAGTTACAGTAAGTACTGTTTCAAAAAAACTTCATTATCTAATTGTTGGTGAAAAACCAACAAGAAGAAAAGTAGATAGTGCTAAAGAACTTAAGATAAAAGTAATTAATCAAAAAGAATTTTTAAAATTATTAAATAAAACTAGCTAACCATTTTTTTTCATTTTTATTTAAGTATTTTGATATTTTTGAGTAAACTTCTAAATGATATTTAAATAAGTAATTTTTTTCAGCTTTATTTAGTAATTCAAAATTGATTAAATCTTTTTCAATAGGAGCCATTGTTAAATTTTCAAAAAAAAGATTTTTACTATTTCTTTTTACATAGACCAGGTTCTCTATTCTAATTCCAAATTTATTTTCTTTATAGTATCCAGGTTCATTACTTAGAATCATGCCTTCTTTTATTTTAACAGTATTTATTTTTGTAATAGATTGAGGTCCCTCATGAACATTGAGAAAAAAACCGACTCCATGACCAGTACCATGAGCATAATCTAAATTACTTTTTTTGAGAAACTTTCTAGCTCTTTTGTCAATCTTTTTACCTATATTGTCTTTGTTTAAATCAGTTGTGGCTACAGCTATGTGGCCTTTTAAAACTTTAGTATAAATATTCTTTAGGTTTCTATTTTGATCAGAAAAACATATTGTTCGAGTTACATCTGTTGTACCGTACTTATATTGACCTCCAGAATCGCATAAAAAAACATCATTTTTATTTATAGTTCTACAATTTTCTTTTTTTGCACGATAATGGACTATAGCCCCATTCTTGCCTGTTCCTGCTATAGTATCAAAACTTGGGTACAGAAAATTTTTATTCATTCTTCTGAATTTTTCTAATTTTTTTTCTGCATCTACTTCTGTAATTTTTTTTTTATTTACGTTTTTGATCCAATATAAAAATTTTGTTAAAGCAGCACCATCCAATAGATGAGCTTTAATTGTGTTGTTAATTTCAGTTTTATTTTTAATTGATTTTAAAAGATAAGTTGGATCTTCTCTATTAACAATTTTAAATTTAGATTTAATTAATTTTTCAAAATAAATAGAGCAGGATTTATCATCTATAATAAAATTTTTGCCTTTAAGTTGTAAAATTTTATTCGGATATCTGTCGATATCTAAAAATTCATTTTTTTTAATTATTTTACTTTTGATTAGATTCTCGCATTTTTTTAATTTACTTAATAATATTATTTTTTTTGTTTTACTTATTATTAGTCTAGAATTGGGTACAGGGCTATTTGGTCCATCACAACCTCTTATATTCAAAATCCAAGCAACGTTTTCTGGAGCACTGATTAATATGTAGTCTGAATTATTTTTTTTGAGATGATTAGATAATTTATTTATTTTTGAATTAATACTTTCTCCAACTATATTTTTATTTAGTGAAAAAAAAGGAATAGATGAATTAATTTTTTGTTTTTTTATTTCATCAATAAGGTTTTTGTTAATTATTTTAATTTTATTGTATTTTAAAAAATAATTTTTGATTTGAATATTGGTAAATAATTTTGGGTCAATACCAAGAGTTAGATTTTTAAATAAACTACAATTTAATAATTTTTCAAATCCATAAATTTTGAAATTTTTTCCACTTTCAATTTTACTTTGGATTGTGTATCTACCATCAGTAAAAAGATAATTTTTTCTTTTTAAAATTATTGCCAAACCTGCAGACCCACTAAAATTAGAAATAATCTTTAATCTATTTATTTTTGAATATTCTGTAAAATAATCATCATTTTTTGGTACAATGTATCCATCTATTTTATATTTACTAAATTTAGATCTAAGTTTTGTTATATAATTTATCATTTAATTCTTTTTTGATATCTTAACCAACCAGGGCTTCTTACATTTTCTTCAATTTCAAAGTCTTGATTAAATTCAAAATCATCATCGTTACTTATTTCTTCATCAAAATAGGAGTTTTTTTCTAAATATTTTTCAGGGAGCTCATCAATGAATCTTGATGCCATGCTATCTATCCAGTCTCCTTGATAAAATCTGTTCATAGAGAATGATATTATAGCTTTTTTTTTTGCTCTGGTAATTCCCACATATGCAAGACGTCTTTCTTCCTCAAGACCATTTTGTCCTTTTTCTTCAATAGATTTTTGGTGTGGAAATAAACCTTCTTCCCAACCAGGTAAAAAAACCACATCAAATTCAAGACCCTTTGCAGCATGCATTGTCATCATATTAATTTTTTCACCCTCCCACTCTTGGTCAATTGAGGTTGCAAGAGAAACGTGTTCTAGAAAACTTTCCAAGTTATCAAATTCTTTCATGGCACTTAATAATTCTTTAATATTTTCTAATCTATTTTCATTATCTAAATCTTTTTTATTTTTTAACATCGCAGAATAACCAGATTCATCTAATACTACTTGTAACAATTTAATGTGATTAGATTTTTTTATTTTCAAATCATTTCGCCATTTAGTTAAAGAGTTTAAGAAAAGACCCAGGCCTATTTTAGCCTTTGGTTTAATTAAATTTTTTTCAAGCATGTTTTGGGATGCTCTTTCTAGATTTAAGCTATTTTCTTTTGCAAATTCGTGTATGTTTTTTAGGGTGTTATCTCCTATAGATCTTTTAGGATTGTTTACTATTCTTTCAAAAGCTAAATCGTCTTTCTCTTGATGAATTAATCTTAAGTATGCTACACAATCTTTAATTTCAGCTCTTTCATAAAATTTTGTACCTCCTAAAATTCTATATGGCATGCCTATTTTAAGAAATCTTTCTTCAAATTCACGAGTTTGAAATATAGCCCTCACAAGGATAGCAACATTATTATACGAATATTTTTTTTTAATTTTTTTTTCAATTTCATCTGAAACTCCGGTAGCTTCATCTTTACCATTTTTGAAACAATTTAGTTTAACAAGATCTCCTTCCTCCATTGTTGTTGTTAAAGTTTTTCCAACTCTATTTTGATTATTTGCTATCAAATTTGAAGCAACAGATAATATATTTTGAGAAGATCTATAATTTTGTTCAAGTCTTATAACTTTAGTATCTTTATAAACTTTATCAAATTCAAGGAAATTTTTAATTTCAGCTCCTCTCCAGCTATATATTGATTGATCATCATCTCCAACACAGCAAATATTATTATTCTTTTCAGATAAGAGATTTAACCATTTACTTTGAATGAAATTAGTATCTTGATATTCGTCTACAAGAATATATTTAAAATTTTTTGAATAAATTTCTCTTATATCGGAATTAGTTTCTAAAATTTTAACAGTATGCAATATTAAATCTCCAAAATCACATGAGTTTAAATCTGTTAATTTTTGTTGATAAATTTTATAAAGAGGAAGCACATTTTTTTCATAAATGTCTTTTTTATTTATTACTACTTCATTTGGATAATAACCTTTATTTTTCCAACGATCTATTATTGCCAATATGAATCTTGGTGATAATTGTTTGATATCGATGTTCTCAGCTTTGCAAATATTTTTTATAAGTCTTATTTGATCGTCAGTATCAACTATAGTAAAATTAGAATTTAATCTCACAGCAGAAGCATGTTTTCTCAACAATTTTGAACATATCGAGTGAAATGTGCCTAACCACGAGAGACCTATTGCTGCAGAACTCAATAAATTACTCACTCTATTTTGCATTTCTTTTGCAGCTTTATTAGTGAATGTAACAGCCAAAATCTGGTTGGGAAAAGCTTTCTTTTCTTTAATTATATTAGCTATTCTAGATGCTAAAACTTTTGTTTTTCCTGAGCCGGCGCCAGCTACAATTAAAAGAGGGCCTTCCAAATATAATACAGCTTCTTTTTGAGCTTCATTTAAGTTTTTTAAATAATCTTTGTTTATCATTTAAATAAATACTTTATAAACTTTCTTCATACAAATGAACATATTTGATTCAATTTTTAAATTTTTTATTAACATAAGTAAATTAATTAATAAACTTTTAGAGAATAATTTAAACAAATTAAACAGCACAAATTTATTAAAAATTGTAAAGAGTAATAAAATATTTATAGTTTCTGTAGCTATAATAGTTTTGTTTTTATCATATCTTTCAATACCTAATATCTACAACAAAGCAGACGTTATAAAAGAATTAAAAAAAGAATTAACAACCAAATTCAATCTTAATTTAAATTTTTCAAAAAAATTAGATTATAAGTTTTTTCCAAGGCCACATTTTGAAACTGAAGAAACATCAATTTTTTATGATAAAAATGAAATATCAAAAATTAAAAAATTAAAAATTTATATATCAATTAAAAATTTATTTTCATTAAACAATATTAATGTAAATAATATAATTTTTGATGGCGCAAGTTTTAATTTAAATAAAGATAATTATAATTTTTTTATAAATTTATTAAATAACAATTTTTTAAATACAAGTTTGCAACTAATTAATAGTAATATTTTTTATAGAAATACTGATGGAGAGGTTCTTTTTATGAATAAAATTTCTGAAATGAAATATTATTATGATGATAAAGAGTTTAAAAATTTTCTTTATTCTGAAAACGAATTATTTAATATACCTTATTCCATAGAAATATTTAATGATAAAGATCAAAAAAAAATACATACAAAATTAAATATTAATTTATTAAGATTATTATTAGAAAATCAACATTCCTATCAAAATGAAACTAAGTCAGGTGTAGCTAATTTAGTTTTGAACAATATGAAAAGTATTGTTAATTACAAAAAAAATAAAAATTCATTTGAATTTAACTATTTTGATAAAAAGAATAATCAGACATTTTTATATAATGGAGAATTATTTTTTAAACCTTTTTACTCCAACTTAAAAGGATATACTGAAGAACTAAATTTATTTTATTTATTAAATTCTAAAAACATTATTCCACAATTATTAAAAACAAAAATATTAAATAATAAAAATTTAAATATAAAATTAAATATAAATGCAAAAAAAATTTTAAATTATAATAATTTTGTAAATATTTTATTTAATTCTAAAATCCAAGAAGGTTTAATTGATGTTGATAACACAGAGTTTGGATGGAAAAATTATGCTAAGTTTAAGTTATTTGATAGTTTAATTTACATAAAGGATGGAGAGCTTATTTTAGACGCAAATACTCAAATAAATATCTATAATTATAATGAGATATATAAGTTTTTACAGAGTCCTAGAAATTATAGAAAAAAAATAAAAAAAATTGAATTAAATTTTAATTATAATTTTGATCAAAAAGTAATTAACGTAAACGAGATTAGAATTGATAATAAATCTAATCAAAAGGTTGGTGAAATATTAAAAAAAATTTCTATAAAAAATGATGATTTGCAAAATAAAATTTATTTCAAAAATTTATTAAATAATGCTTTAAAAAATTATTCAGGATGAATCATTTTTTTAGGATCAACTATTTTGTTATAATCTTTTTCATTAATTAATCCTGTTTTTAAGGTTTCATATTTTAATGTTGTATTGTTTTTAAGAGCAGTTTTTGCTATTTTTGCAGCATTATCATATCCTATATGTGGAGCTAGAGCGGTAACTAACATCAAGGAATTATCTAAATGTTCTTGTATTTTCTTCTTGTTAGCTTTTATTCCTTTAACACAATAAAGCGCGAAGTTTTTTGTGCTGTCAGCAATCAAGTCGATTGATTGTAAGATGTTATGAGCAATTAAAGGCTTAAAAACATTTAGTTCAAAATGGCCATGAGAACCTGCCATAGTTATTCCATTATGATTTCCAATAACTTTGACACAAACCATTGTTACAGCTTCACACTGGGTCGGATTTACTTTTCCTGGCATTATGGAAGAACCTGGTTCATTTTCGGGCAGAATTAGTTCTCCATAACCAGCTCTGGGTCCAGAACCTAAAAATCTAATATCATTAGATATTTTCATCAAAGCAACTGCACAAGTATTTAAAGAGCCAGAAAAATTTACGATTGCATCATGTGCAGCAAGTTCGGCAAATTTATTTGGAGCAGGTTTAAAATTTATTTTTGTAAATTTTGCGATTTCTTTAACAATTTTTTTATCGAAATTTTTCTTTGAATTTATTCCGGTACCTACAGCCGTACCACCTTGAGCAAGAAACAAAATCTCTCTTAAAGCATATTCTATTCTTTCAATACTTTTTTTAACTTGAAAATGA
>CEUA01008858.1_pt1 | contig 12287 bp, 11 predicted proteins | sample 361541 | NCBI WGS metagenome assembly CEUA01 (sample SAMEA2623079, study PRJEB7988) | marine metagenome | isolation source: saline water (ENVO:00002010), including
TCACCACCTCGTGAGGTGGTGACCCCACCGATTGGCGCATTATTTTTCTTCGGCCATAGCTTAGCTCTAACCAGACTAAGCATTCATTTTTATCGTCCCAGCAAGCGTCTAAGAATCGTGTGGCTTTTGATAGATTTGATGGGTTTAGTCTACTATTCCAAAATCCATGCGGTACTTCTTTAAATTCAGACATTCTCCATAATTTCGATTTTTATTTGATCTGGCCCATCGATAAAAACTATACGTTGTCCATTTTCAAGAGAAGTGGGACCCATCCAAATAGAAGTATTACACGAATTAAGATGAGCTAATGTAGCGTCAAAATCGTCCGAAATTAGAGCGAAATGATCTAATCCTTGATAGCGCCCTAGCGCCATGTCGCTGAAATCTCTGTCAGTTACTGTAATTTGTACTTTTCCTATGTACACGAAGACCCAATTAGCCCCGCCTCGTACGAAAGGCTCATCAGCTGTGGCATTAAAGACTTTTTGATACCACCCGACAGTTTTCTTTACGTCCTTAGTTTCGTGATGAATATGGTTGAATGAATAATTAGGCATTATAGCTCCATTTTATGATATTTATACAATTATACTTTTTTGCGAAAATCTGAATATGAGGCCTCGCTCAAGAGATCTGATAATAGAACGCGTTTACCGCCAAGTTCATCAGAGATGTTTGCTCCTAATACTGCTGCATGGCTATTGATACTTGATGAAAAAGTGTTCAATAGAGTCTGTTCACTCTTTTTGTTTACAGCGTGAATAAATGCGCGGTTAATTTCTAAGGTATTGTTATTACGTTGTCCGATATTTAAAGGATGGCGCAAAGTCTCTGTTTCGACCGGACCCGAAGGTGGATAAGGTCCGTCGTAATAGTAGGCTACTGGACCGCTATCCTCTAACTTAAGATGCCCACGATCCCAAATAATATCGTTGTAGGAATCTCCCCAAAATGTTTTACGGAGCCTGCTCATAGACAAATGAGCTATCATGCCACAAGTGAAGCCATAAGTTACCGAATAGGCGTATGGATTATCACCACCATCTTTTATGTCTATGTCATCACGATGAATATAGTGAGCCTCGACCCATTCTATATCACCCGCCCAAAAACGCATAAGATCGGTTTGATGGATGCCAGCTTCAACAATTGTTCCACCGGACCATGATTTATTTGCTGCCCACACTCTGTTTTTTGGGCCACCGATAGATTCTGTTTTGGTATGTTTTACGGAGTGCGCCTCAAGAGCCCCGTTCACAACAACTGTCATCATTAATAAGCGTTTATCATCGACAAAGTCGCGAATTCCAATATGCCAGTTGTCGTGTCTTTGGTTAAAGCCTACAGTTGCAATTATTGCATTACGTTCGATTGCGGACTGCATTTCTAAAGCCTCATCCAGAAATAGACTTACTGGTTTTTCTACAAACAAATGTATACCTGCGTTGGCAGCGTGTATTAATTCTCCCTGATGAAGCGATGGCGGTATGCAAAAATAAATGGCATCCAGCCCTCCATCGTCTAAGAAGTTTTCAAAGCAGGTATGTAGACGCAGAGAACCCTGTTGATAACCTGAAACAAATTTTTTTATCTTTTCTTCTTTCAAGTTTTCTGCCGCGGGGTCGCACAGGGCGACAATCTGTGCGTCAGCGAGTTGCCAAAGTGCGTTTAGGTGTTGCAGACCACGTTGGCCCAAACCAACCACACCTATCTTTACTCTACTCATAAAATAGGCCTCCTTTTGTATTCGGGGCTGAACATTCGCAAAAAATTTGGTCCTGTCAAGGGTATTTGCCGAGAATGCAATATATTCTTAGTCTTTGCAAAATTATTGTAATGAGGGGGGCGACGTGAATGAAATTCTTTCAAAGATTGATCCGGAGTGGGGAAATGTGTTTCGTTCGCAAGATGAGAAAGATTCTTCAATCTGGCAGGATTAAGGATCTGTTGGGGTATTAAACTGAAGACGAATTAGTTCTGCTTGAGCGTGTTATACGCTTACGTTATTACGGGGTTGGTGAATGAATAATTCAAAAAGAAGTACTGTAACCCGGTTTCTATATTATTAATGAAGCGTCCGTTAATGTTGTTTGTGATGGCGAAGTCGTAGAGATTTTTAAACCTATTCCTGTTTTAGGCGAATTCGGGCTACTTGATCCCTCGCCTCATTCAATATTATTTTTTGCTACGGAGCCCGAGAAATTGATAGCTTTTTTAAGCCAGATTTGGTGGAGCTGTTAGACAATCAGCCGGAGACGAGATGTAAGGTTGTGCTCGGTATTTCTGAAAATATGGCACATATTTTGCTTGAAAAACGTGCAAGTCTATGTGATTTGGGTTGCGAATTTGCAGAGTGTTATAGTAAATCCGAGATACCTGATTTAGAGGAAAGATGAGTGAAAAAAATCGTAAACCGGAAAAACGTTCGCTTTTGACTCGGTTGTTTACCAAAAAAAAATCCCACATTGGTAAACAACCAAAATACAAATCGAAGCCGTTGACACCTCGTCAGAGGTCCATCGCTGAAATCAAGCAAATGGCGGAGATTGGGAAGAAAGATCCTGAACGTTTGGCCAAAGTGTTGTCGGGAATGTTGAGAAAAAATCGTAATGATTCAATGCTTGGACGATCGAAGTTGGATAGCCACGTTTCGGATATAGTTAAACGTGATAAAAAAAAACCGGCAAGGTCAACTCCAAAGGACTAAGGTAAACCTGATTCTATTCCCTTTAGATAATGCAAACTTCCTGCAGCGATGGTCTGAGGATCCGGAGAAAAGTCGAAAACCTCTACTGACACATAGCGGTCGTAATTAATGTTTTTCAATGTTTTTATTACTGAATTAAAATCTGTTTCCCCGAACCCAGGTCCTCGTTTGTTTGCATCATTAACGTGAACGTGATAGAGGTCTTGTCCAGTATCTCTAATTAATTGCGAGACTGGTATGTCTTCCGTGGACCCAGAGCACACGTCGACCATTGTTCTAAAGTGAGGATGGTTAACTTGCTGGACCATCTTTCTTGCTTCATTGCATGTAGAAATTATGTTTGTTTGGTCCTTACTGAGTGCTTCAATGCAAAGAAATACTCCCATTTTTTCAGCCAAATCGAGACTGTCTTCGAATGTTGCTCGCATGCGGTCCCAACAGTCGGACCTGTTCCATCCGTCTAATACATTTCTTTGCATCGGAGATCCGATAATCATCACCTGACCTCCGAGGTCTCCACAAAATTGTATAAGGCTTTGGAAGTATTCACGAGTTTGAGAATAAATGGATTCATTCGGATGTGTAATATATAAGCCTTTAGGGCTGGCCAAGAGCCAATGTAAGCCAACGATTTCAATGCCGCTTCTTTCTGCGGCTATTCGTATTTCTTTTCGTCGGTGACTCGAAATTTCTTCGACACTATCTGCTATGGTGAATGGTGCGATCTCTACCCCATCATAACCCAAATCTCCGGCGTAACTAAATACGTCCTCAATGGCCCAATTTTCAAAATATTCATTACAAGTAGCAAATTTCATTTACTTCTCCATTTATTTCGTCTATTCCTGCTCAGATGGTTTTTAGTTCAACCCAAACATACATAATAACGATTTGATTGTTTTGATTCAAAACAATCAAATCGTTATTAAGGTAATGGTTGTTGACAAGAATCTATCAGGTCTTGATTAATTTATATTTTGGGCGAAGTCTATTAGACTACAATTAACATACAGTGTTTTTTTACTCTTAATGAAAATCAAGCACCCATAAAAGTAGATTGACAATTGGGTAGTGGGATGTATTATTGAAACGTTAAGTTTGATTGAGCCACTTAGGTCAAAATCCATCCAGCAGTGCATCCAATAGGTTTTTAATCCATGACTGACCGCGATGACAATGAACTAGAAGATCGTCTTCATCGATTAAATGCGATCGGGATTGCTCTTTCCTCAAAGCATCGAGAGATAGATGAATTATTGCAGCAAATCCTTGTTGAGGCACGACGGTTTACTCAGGCTGAAGCAGGCACACTCTACTTACTGGAAGGAGAGGCTTTGACGTTTGCCTTTGCGCAAAATGATCGTCTGAATATCACGACAAGCTCTAGTAAGGAGCCCTCTTTTCCACCCGTTCCATTGAATAAAGAGAGTGTTTCAGGTTACGTTGCGTTAACGGGAGAAACATTGAACGTTGCAGATGTCTACGATGAAAGTGCTCATCACTGGGAAGGCCCCAAAAGCTACGACCGTCTAATGGGGTACCGTACTCAATCTATGTTGGTTGTTCCTATGAAAGATCATGAAGGACTTGTCATTGGTGTTTTGCAGTTGTTGAATGCTAAGGCGAAGGGTGAAGGATATACTTCGTTCTCAATTCAAGACGAGACACTGATCGAGTCATTAGCGTCGCAAGCTGCTGTAGCTATAAATAACGTAAGATTAATCCGCGATATGGAATCGTTATTTAATTCTTTTGTTCAGGTAATGGCTACCGCGATTGATGAACGATCTCCTTATACTGGCGGTCATATTCGACGCGTAGCTGAATTAACTATGATTATGGCCGACACAGTTAATCGGATTGAGGATGGTCCTTTCGCCGATTCTTATTTTAGTGATGATGAGTTGCGCGAACTTCATATGGCGGCTTGGATGCACGATGTTGGCAAGATTACAACTCCGGAATGGATTGTTGACAAGCCGACGAAGCTCACTTCAATAGTTGATCGTATCGAATTATTACAGATGCGATTTATTAACATGCGCCAGCGTGTCGAATTACTCATAGCAAAAGGTGAAATTAACGATGAAGAGGGTGTACAGGAAATTGCAGCTTTAGATGGGGATTGGAATTTCGTTGAACGGGTAAACCATCCCAGTGAAAGTATTTCGGAAGAAGATCTGGATAGATTGCATCGTATCGCAAAACGGACTGTTTGTGTAAATGACAATGAAATACCTTGTATTTCCACTGAAGAGCTCAGTCATTTATGCATTCGAAGAGGTACTCTAACGGAAGATGAACGCCTGAAGATTAACGATCATGCTGCAGTGAGTATTAAAATGTTGTCACAGATACCTTTCACCAGTAGGCTTAAAAAAGTGCCAGAGATTGCCGGCGCTCATCATGAAAAATTAGATGGCAGTGGATATCCGCTTGGGTTATCTGGGGAAGAAATAACTTTGCAGTCTCGCATTTTAGCTTTGGCAGATATTTTTGAATCGCTAAGCGCTGATGATCGTCCATATCGAGAGCACCCGTTGTCACGAAAAAAAGTCTTGGAAATACTTCAGTCGATGGTTGATGGTGGACATATAGATGCCGATTTATATGCATTGTTTTTAGCTGAAGGTACATACGAAGAATTTGACCGTATTAAAAAAGAAACGGCTATAGTTAACAAGTGATTTTCTAAACTGTGGCAAAAGAATCCTTTGAAGACACGGATCCCTTCTCTATTTTGTGGTTTCTCCGCTTATGAAATCATATCTGAATATATTTTTATTTATGGGACTTTCGTTAAACGGTCTCCCAGCCGAGACGATTGAAGCTAATTTTTATAATGAAAATTCGGTTAAGTCAGGTCGACTAAAATCTTTAGCGGTGTTTGCGCATTTCCCTGAAGATGGTGCCCTTGTGGATAAACTTCCACCTAGCTTCGCAAAGGATTTATTTAGGTCGGAGCTAAGTGGGAGTTTGACTCATTTTTACTCTGAAATGTCTCAAGGTCAGCTTACCTTGGACGGAGAAGTTTTGCCAAGGAGGATTAGTGTTAGTAACCCTAGGGATTCTTATACGGAACCAGTGGGATCCTATCGTGGTTTTGTTAAAGAAATTATAGAAGTCCTAGATCGCGATATAGATTTGGCTCTGTACGATAATGATGGTCCTGATGGACAGCCCAATTCTGGTGACGATGACGGTTATTTAGATTTCCTCTTTATTGTAACGCACTCTGTACCTGAGGGTTTCATCTTGGGGTCGGCCACAGGTGTTGCTCGGTTGGGATTGAAAAATGATTATCGTAGTAACGATTCTTCCGCAGAGGGTGGAAATATTCGGATTAGAGCTGATGATTCGGATTTGGGTATCGGTGGCTCTATCCAGCGAGGTAAAACTTTTGAAGAATCCGTAGGAAGCATGGCTCATGAGTTTGGTCATTATTTGGGATTACCTGATTTATATAACACGAGTGGTCTTCTAGAAGATTTAGAACCGCAACAAGAATCTGCGGGTATCGGTTATTGGGGGATCATGGGCCACGGAAATCGGGGATGGAACGAGACGGATGGCCCTAATCCATTTTGCGTATGGTCCTTAGCACAATTAGGATGGCTTGGTCAATCTAATGAACGCTTGATTGTCATAGATGGTGACCAAAAAGGTGTGGAAATCGGTGATGTAAGAGATGGAGGTCATGTTTATATGCTCCGTATACCTGGAAGTACCAGTTATTACTTGGTTGCTCATCGGAGACGAGGAAATAGTTATTACGAACGGAATCTTCCTTCCGAAGGTGTATTGATTTGGCTTGTTAATCCTGATGTATCCGATAATAATAATGAAGAGAAACCACTGGTAAGGCTTGTTTCTGCAGATGGTACATACTCTGACGCGGGATATCCAATCGGACGCGAATTAAAGCCATTTACGGGTAAAGATAATCTTGATTTTTGGTCAAAAGATGCTTCATATCGCGACCTACATGCAGGCAATTTGGGTGATTCTACAGATGTATGGGATGGAATCCGTTTCCGTGATTTTTGGCCTGCTTCCAATCCAGGTGCACCAGGTGGAATTTCAATATTGAATATGGAAACTCAGGGCGATAGGATTCGTGCTGATTTAAGTACGGTTGACGAACACAGAGCGGGCCCTATTTTTCGCGATCAAATTTGGGATGGTAATATAAGCTTGGTGGGCGATATTTGGATTCAAAATGATGTTCAGTTGGAATTACAGGAAGGAACAGTTGTTCAAGTAGGCCGAGATATGGTTGGAATGGGTCGTGATCCAAAACGGATTGAAATCAATGTTTATGGACATCTTGTGGTAAATAAAAATGGTGAACAACCAGTGTTATTTACTTCTTCTTCTACCAACTCAACTCCTGGTGACTGGAGTGGCATTTTGTTTTCGAAACAAGGATCTGGTTTTATACGTCGCACTGAAATTGAGTATGCCCAAAATGGGTTAGCAAGCGAAAGACAGGCTGGTTTCGTAGAGATGGGTGAACCAAGCGAGCGTCTGTTGGAACTGAGAGAAGTTTCGGTAAGGCTGTCAAGTGGAGATGGAATTAGATTGAGTGAAAATATTGAACCAGTTTTGTTTTTTGATATTGAAATTTATGATAACGAAGGCTATGGAGTAAATCTAACTGGACCTGGATTGGTTGATATTGAGAACGGTTTAATTTCTCGCAATAAATATGGAGGGATAAGACGCGAAGGTGGGTTTATCAAAGTCAGCAACACTCAATTGGTAGATAATGGAGGGGATAGTGGAGCAAATTTGACACTGGGCCGACAAGCCTATGGTCGCATTGAAGATAATAAGATATTTGGCGGAATAGGAATTGAATGCGTGGAAACTATAATGGGAGGCCTTCAAAATAATCAACTTGTTTTTAGGCGAAATATGTTGATTAAAAATACACTTGGTTTGCATAGTTTTAATTCGTTGCTAAATATATCTCGTAACGAATGGATTGACTGCGACTTGGCTCTGAGATTTGCAGGTGTCGTTTCTCCTGAGCGTTTGGATCTTAACGTTATTTTAGGAGATGGATTGTTCGTGATTAACGAATCCGATATTGAAATTAATGCTACTAATAATTGGTGGGGTTCGGGAAATGCTACTGAGATAAGTAAACGAATGCAAGGTCTGGTTAATTGGGACCCTTTTTTAAATTTTGATCCAAGATTACCGTTAGAATTTTCTCTTGAACAACCTTATCCAAATCCTGTTTTGTCGGAGGCTACGATTGAATACCAAATTGGTATAAATGATCCGATTATCGAAGGATATACTCGGATTGAACTTGACGTCCGCAATGCCTTGGGGTTATTGGTTCGACGACTTGTTGACGATGTTGCTTTACCTGGGATCTACGTTGCTAATTGGGATGGTTGCGATTCGATAGGTAGAAACGTTGCAAGTGGTTTTTATTATGTTCAAATGAAAATCGGACCAATACGCCAGTATCGAAAATTGTTAGTAATCAGATAGCTTCTTTATATAGGAATGAAATTCCGCTATTTCTTTTTTGTCTATGGTAAAATTGTGTAAGAAATTTTTTTTAGCACATTATATAGTGTTTCTACTATTTTTATTGTCAAGTTATAGCTAATAGCCAAAACGTAATTTTTGATGCGGATTAAATCTCTTAACCCTCTAATTTAACTAAAGATATGCGATTTTTTGTCGATTACTTAGTCATAGGAAGTGGGGCTGCTGGCCTTTTTTTTGCTAGTAAGGCTTCTGAGCGCGGTAAGGTTGCGGTTGTTGCGAAGAGAGGTCGTAGAGAATCGAACACTCTATACGCTCAGGGTGGTATTGCTGCGGTCCTGGATAAAAAAAGGGACTCGTTTGATAGTCATGTGAAGGACACGTTGTCTAGTGGTGCTGGGTTGTGCCACTCTGAGACGGTGAGGGGCATTGTTAGCGAAGGCGAAGGCGTTATACGTGATCTAATGGAACTTGGAGCACGTTTTACCGTTGACGATCAGCGGGAACTTTCATTAGCACGAGAGGGCGGGCATGAATTTGCCCGCGTTGTTAGGGCTGATGATATGACGGGTCGAGAGGTTGTAAGGACACTAGTTTCGATAGTTGAGTCCCGACCGGAAGTAACTTTTTTTGATCAGCACTTTGCCGTGGATCTATTGATAGATGATTTAGGTCAGTGTTGTGGTGCAATATTATTCGATTCGAAAAAAGCTGAATGGGTTGAGATCATTGCCGGTATGACACTTTTGTCAACCGGTGGTTGTGGGCAGGTTTTTTTACATACTACGAATCCGAGAGTGGCTAGTGGAGATGGTGTGGCCATGGGTTGGCGTGCTGGGGCGAGGGTGGCAAACATGGAATTTATACAGTTTCATCCGACTATGTTTTATAATCCGGGTGAGCCGCCTTTCCTAATAACCGAAGCGTTAAGAGGATATGGTGCAAAACTGGTAGATAGGGGAGGTGGAGAATTTATAGATCCGTTGATGACTCGAGATATTGTTTCTAGGGCGATCGTGCGGAAGATGCGTCACACACAAGATCCTTGCGTTTATTTAGATGCGGCGGGTCTCGATGGAATCGATTTACAGGTTCGATTCCCGAATATTTACCGATATTGCTTTGGTAGGGGTATCGATATTAAAAAGGATTTATTGCCTGTTGTTCCTGCCGCGCATTATAGCTGCGGTGGTTTACTGACCGATAATTTAGGTCAAACATCTGTGCCTGGTTTGTATGCAGCTGGTGAAGTCAGTATGACGGGTCTTCATGGAGCGAATCGTCTGGCCAGCAATTCGTTGTTGGAGGCTTTGGTTTTTGCTCGAAGGGTTTTGCAGTCTGCCAAGGTGTTGAAACGAAAATATGTCTCTGAATCTGAGAATTATAACAAGTCTGGAGAGCCTCCGGATTTGAATATGGTCTCGGAATTGAAGCACTGCACACGGGAAGTCATGTGGGAAGATGTCGGAATTGAACGTACAGATTCTGGTTTGCTTAGAGCAGAGGATGTTTTAGCAGAGTTGCTTGAAAAAGTAGAATCTTTTTATGAGTGTAGTCGAACAAGTATAGATGTGATAGAACTAAGAAATATGATTTCGGTAGCTCGTTTAATTACCACTTCGGCTCGTTCAAGATTAGAGAGTCGAGGTTGTCATTACAATGTAGATCATCCAGCGCGAGATGATTTAAACTGGCAACGCGATACCATTGTCAGTAAAAAGGATTAGCCAAGAGGGATCGTTATGATACTTTGGATTGCAATAGCGACTATAGTCGTTGGAGTAAAGAATGTTGATGCTGGCGAGGCACTTGTGACTAAAGTGCGTGGTTCGGTTGTGACAATAGATGCTGGGATGGAAAGCGGTTTAGTTTCTGGGCTTTCTGTCGAGTTGATAAGGCCTCCTAATGAAGAGATTATTCATCCTATTACAGGTGAAAATTTAGGTGCTCCGGAGGTGATTTTAGGTCAAGGTGCTATTTCTAAAACGTCCGATCGTGCCGCTAACGTGAAGGTTGAACCAGGTTTAATAATGGCAGTGAGGCCTGGTGATATAGTGCGTTTTGTCACGCCTGATGAGGGCATGTTGATCGATCAGGAACGATCTATTGCAACTGAAGAAAAAAATGATCAAACCCACAAGGTTATACGCGGTGAAGTTTCTCGTTTGGCGAAAAGCATCAAAGGTGTACAAAAGCGAATCGGTGGTTTGGAAACAATGATGAAGAGGATCGAACGCGTTGAAGAGGGATTTCGTGTTCAACTTCGTAGCATTAATACTGACGTAAACACCATGAAGGATGACATCTCGGATCTAAAGGAGTCAGTATCTTTGATGGGCGCAATACCAATCGCGGGACTGGATGAAGAAACGGGAGATGTTGTTGATCTTCAGAGTGAAGAGAATGCGGGTCAGATTAGAGAAATTGTTCGAGAATTGTTGGAAGAAGAAAAGGTTAATCAGATAGACCTTGAATCTATAGATTCGGCCTTGCTTGACGAAGTTTCTTTAGATGATCCGTCTCTATCGCTTGATGAAATAGGGGCAGCAGAAGAAGATGGGCCTTTCTATACCTCGTGGTGGTTTATCGGTTTGTTTTTGCTGGCTGGTCTAGGCGCAATAGGTGCTTACGTGTATTTATACCTTTCAGGTGATAAAGAAAACCAAGAAAAAGAAGAAGAATTAACTCAGGAAGAAAGCTCGGAACAAGTTGAATCGAGTGACGACGACTTGGATATCGAGGACATGGAAATTGAAGATGATGACATCGTGGTCGAGGAGACGTCGTAATATGAATAAATCATACAGACTCTTTACTATATTCTTTTTGTGTTTGGTGCTCATTACAGATGGAGCTGAAGTCCGAGCAAGCACAATAGGAGACGGTCTTATTATTCGTGTGATGGACCGTATGTTGTACATAGATGTTGGAAGTCAGAATAATGTTAAGGAAGGTGACTTATTCGACATTCTTGAAGCGGAGGTTCTCACTCATCCATTAAGTGGGGATACTTTGAGTGTTAGCCCTAAAAATATTGGAGCACTTCGTGTCATCCAGGTATTCCCCAAAATGGCCCTTGCAGAGTTGACTCACATCGAATCTCCCAAAGATCCTATGCTCAAACACATTTCTCCTATTCAAGATGCAGTACGTTTAATGGAAGTTGAGCATTTTGAAAAAATGGCAATGGTTAATGGAAAATCTAGCAGGTCTATGCTCGTACCTGGTTTATATCAATACCAATTTGGCGATAGGCGCAAAGGTTTTGGGATGCTAGGTGCTGAATTTACCGCTTTAGTAGTAGGGATAGGATATCGGATGAGTAGTAACGATTGGAACGACCAATATAATAATTTGGGGCCTGGTGCTTCAAAGGCAGATTTTGATTATTACTTTAAAGAGGCGGATCGTAGGCGCACTCTTAGTAATAGAGCTTTTTTTATGGCTGGTGCAATCTATGCTTATAATTTATTCGATGTTTTGTGGATGCGGGATAGTGGGGTACCTTTTTCTTTGAAATTAAGTGGTTCATTAAATAACATTCCAATGCTTGAATTAAAACGCCATTTTTGAGGGTTTCATGAGACGTTTTATATCAATAAATCTACTTTTGTTACAAATTTTTGCTTGTGGATCATTTGATCGAAAAAACCCAAATGATCCGTACAATACAAATATTGCAGGCCTGTCGAATGCTTTGATTGGAACTTGGAGTCGAGATGATGCGGATGGCAATCAAGTTTATATTTTCAAGACTGATGGAAGTGTTGTACTTAGGGATTATTCGGGTTTGGACGGAGGTATTATTGATCGGGATGCTGTATTTCCTGTAACGTTGGTGTACAGTTTTTCTGGCACTTATCAGTTGAATGGTAACTTGTTACACATAGATTTCGCTGCTGTTTATTCGAATGATCCGAATGCGCAAATGCCAACTTTAAGAAGTAAGACGGTGAATGTGAGAATTGTTGATGAAAAACTTACGTTGATTGATCAAATAGATGGAGAAATGATTTTTCGCCGAGGCTTGTAATTTAGGCTTTACCCAAATTTTTTTTGTGCATTCCGT
>CEUA01079681.1_pt1 | contig 12285 bp, 13 predicted proteins | sample 361541 | NCBI WGS metagenome assembly CEUA01 (sample SAMEA2623079, study PRJEB7988) | marine metagenome | isolation source: saline water (ENVO:00002010), including
ATATTTATTGAATTTACTAGTTAACAGATTAATAAATTAAGTAATTAATTTGGAATTCATATAATTATTATTAGTTATCACCAATCCATTTTTGGCCATTTAATCTCTGAAGAACTCTTGAAATTAGTAAAGCTAATGTAGTTTTTTTCTCGTCAATTAAAAAAGATTCAACTATACTTGGATCTGAATTTGACTCGGCTAATAATATTGTCTTATCAGAAGTAATAATATCATTATCAAAACAAAGCCAGAATTTTCTATCCTCAGCTAATTCGCAAAAAACCATCCAACACTTTCCTCCAACTACTGGTCTATTCCCTTGAACTAATTTAATAGCATTGACTTTAGTTCCCTTCTCAAGGATAGATTTTTTTAATCCTGGTATAAAGTGATTAGATATGAATTCATTAAAAGGCTTATCTTCTAATTTGGGAGGCTTAACAGGTTTTTTAGGTATATCAGGTTTGTCTAAAGAAGGAATGTCATTTTTGGAATTTGAATTGTCTTCGGTTGTTGAATTTTCCATATTTATACTTTAGCAAAATAATGCTAAGTTATTGTATTTTTATTACATTAAAATATTTAATATTAGAATTACCAGTTTATGTAGTCATCATTATTCCAATCATTTAACGTTTGACTGTTTGGGTTTTCTTCTTTATATCTAGTTTCATTTATATTATATTCATAATCAGATGTATTTGAAAACTTAGAATTAACATATTCCTTTGTTTTGTTAATCTGTTGTGATTCATCTATTATATTTGTTTTGCCTATTACTCTAAAATTCGCATTAATAGTTGGTGAAGGATCATTCATATCTCTTTCTATTAATGTTTTGTCGTATGTAAATCCATTATTTAAATTATTAGACTTAGTGAACACTTCAGTTTTGTCATCAAATCTATATTTGATTGATTCCTGATTCATTGTTCTTTTATATTTAGCGAAAGTTGTTGTAATTATATATGAAATTATAAAGCCGCTTCCAGTTGACAATCCAATATATGTTCCTAATGATAATTTAGGTGTATTCCATATAAGTATTTTTAACCTTAGATATTCCTTTTGATTGCAAATACCTAAAATTAATAAGATGATTAATATAGATAGAAATGGTCCAGCTTTTAAAAGATAATTAAATTTCATCTGTTTGGACCATCCCATCTTTTGATTTGATCTAATTCCTCACCAAGTGAATCAAAAAGTCTGACAACAATAAAATCAATCATATCTTCAATCGTTTTAGGGTTTGTATACCATGCAGGAATTGGTGGAACTATTAATGCTCCTGCAGTTGCAATCCTTTTGATATTTTCTATATGAATTAAGTTAAAAGGAGATTCTCTTGGTGAAATAATTAATGGTCTATTTTCTTTTAAATGCACATCGGCACATCTTTCTATTAAATTCAATGAAAAACCAGAAGCTATTCGGCCCAATGTTCCCATTGAGCAAGGAACAATTACCATACCCTTCGTTTTATGACTTCCACTTGCTATAGATGCTGAATGATCATTCCATCTATGGCAAGTTAATTTACCGGTTTCAACTTTAAGTTTATTTCTCCAGAAATTTGTTTGCGCATTTGGCTCTACAGGAATATTAATATTACGTTCACTTTTTGCTACTTCATATGCACCTTTACTTAGTATTAAATCTACATATTTATTATTTTCTAGTAAAAGTTGTAGTGATCTTTCACTTAGTTGTAAAGCAGAAGCACCTGTGACAGCAATGACAATACTTTTCATTGTTTTTATTAATCTTGTTTAATATTTATATTTGTAGTATTTAATGAATCTGTATCATCAGTTTTTACAAGTTCTAAATCTATTTGATTTTTAAGGATGTCAACTTTTAAAACTCTTACATTAACTTTTTGAGCAAGTTGATATGTTTTTTTATTTTTACGTCCTATTAAAAGGTTTTGTCGTGATCTGTATTCGTACCAATCATCTCCGAGGGTACTTACATGAACAAGGCCTTCAGAACTTATATCATCTATTTCTGCAAAAAATCCATAACTTTGCACTCCAGTAATTACTGCGCTAACTTCTTTACCAAGAATTTTTAGCGCTTCTCTACCCTGTGCAATTGAAATAATATTATTTCTAAATAGTTTCGTTTTTTTTCTTTTTTCATTTAAATTTTGAATTAACTTCAAATTTGATTGATTAGTAATTATGTCTTTAGTTTTTGATGAAAACAAATCCCAATTGATGTCTTGCCAGCTATCTTTTTTTCCCAAATCTACAATTTGTTTACTCCGACTAGAATTCTTATTTTTGCCCTCAGATAAAAGTGTACTTATTATAAATTGATTGAAAATATTCCAATAATTTAATGATGGACAACACCAAGGACACTCAATATTACTTATTGATATTTGGTTATTTAACTCTTCGTTATTAAGATCCTCATTGAATTTAAAAAGTTTTAAATTGATGCCAGGAATTATATGTTTTATTAATTTGTGTAAGATTTTCTTTTCAGTACTAAATGCAAAAGAATTTATTAATTCATTTGTGGTTACTGAACCATCTAAACTAATTGTTATTTTATTATCTAAAGCTAGTGCTGACTTTGTAAGTTCATTTATAGATGAACTATCAATTTCTTCATGTTCCTTATATATAAATGGAAGTTTATACCCTGTTAAGTGCATAGCAAGGACATTATTTGACATTCTTATATATACATCTAATATTGATTGTGGATCCAAAAAATCAACTGATTTAGACCACCCATTAAAGTCTCTACTTGGATAAGCTTTTTGTAATTCACTTAATCTTTCTAGATTGGGTATATGTTGATCTAATTGAATTAGTCTATTGTTATTCTGATTAATTAAATTAGCTGAATGTATAATAGTATAAATGAGTGATAGGTTATCCTTTATAGATTTTAGTGCTATTGGGATAGACTTTGATGATGCTTTTCTTTTATTAATAGCTTTAAGATGAGTTGGTGTAATTATATTTACTGGTTTAATTATGCTAAGGGTGAATTTCCAGTTAGTTACTTTTCCTTCGCTATTAATATCTATCATTAATGAGATTGACTCACATTCTTCATTAACGTTGAATTGAGAAGCTGAGCTAAGTGAATCATTTAGGAACTCTAGCCAGTTATTTCCTAAACAAATAACTTCACCTTTACACTTTAGGAAATCATCTAACTTTCCTCCAACATTTATTCTTTCAGAAACAGTGGGAGCATGGATCCATATTCTATTTCCACCTTCATAAGGTTCCGCAAATAATGCCGGTAGAGATGGTGAATTTGTACATTCCCAGCTTTTAAATAACAAGGAAGGTTGTGAAGTTAAGTCTTCTCTACCTTTTACTTGGATTTTTTTAGGAGAAACTTTAGGCGCTATCTCGTTTTTCTGAATATTGTTCTTTGAGAGTAATATTTCTATATCACCCTCAACTCCAGCGTTTAATGGTAATTCTCTAATAATAGATCCTTCTGCATTGAATTGTGCAATTGGGTATTTACTTACTTTTATTTCGTATATTATATCTTTATTGGGTAAGATTTGTCTCTTATTTAGTTCATTCTTTACTTCAATAATTGCTGGTAATCTATCATCCAAAGGGTAGGCTTTTAATTCTCCACTTGATCTGTCTGTTTCAACTTTTGCTAATAAAACTTCATTATATCTTTTTAAAACACATTGGATTGAACCTTCAGGCGCTCTTCTTTTAAGTGCTTGCTTTGTTATTAAAACAATTACAGAATCACCATGCCATGCATTATTTAGATTATCTTCTCTTATGTAAATATCCTCACCTTCATCTTCTCTTACAACAAAGCAATAACCTTTACTGCTACAACGTACCTTGCCTTTTACAAAATCAATTTCCTTGTTAATAGATAATTTCTCATTATCATCATTTATGATAATTCCGAGCTTAGTTAGTGCATTGATTGCTATTCGTAAATTATCCTTATCAATTCTTTTTGTTAACTTCAAGCATTTCTCAAGCTTATTTACTTCTAATTCATCTTGTTGTTCAAGATTTTCTAGTATCTGTGAAACTGTTGTCATAATAACTGTGTAAATTAATTTAATTTCATTTGAATTAGCCCTTAAACCATAAAGACGAGAAATTAAGAAAACAATTTTTTTTATTTACTAGTTACTACTAGTAAATTCTTTTTTGCTTTCTATCAGAATGTTAATACCTATTATTAAGAATACTATTCCAGAAAGCAGTTTGAGTAAGTAAGCGGGGATTAAGTTTGAAATAGAACCACCAGCCAATACTCCCAAAAGCGTAGCTGCTATAAGAGCGAATGACGAACCAATAAATACGGCTAATGGTTTATTAGTTGTACTACTTAAAGTTATTGTTGTTAATTGTGTTTTGTCGCCCATCTCAGCCAGAAAAACTGTAACAAATGTTGTGATGAGAAGCGTTATCAGCATTTGATTAATTAAATCATTTAATTTTGATTAAAGTCAATAAAACCTTGTGTTACTAAGTATATCCCTAAACTTAACATAATTATTCCTGAAGCAAATGTAAAATTCTGTCTTGGTAAATTACTTGCGATCCATTGTCCTATGAGAACTCCGAGAAGGCTAGTAGCAATTAGTGCTATTGCAGCACCTAAAAAAATAATTAGTGGTCGACCTGACTGAGCTGATAGCATCAGTGTCGCAATTTGTGTCTTATCACCTAACTCTGCAATGAAAATAGTACTAAATGACGTTATTAATATACTAAAAAAAGTCGTAGAATCCTTTTGATCACTAGAGTTGAATTTAGAATTTGAGTTTTGTTGACCCATTACTTCCTAGATAAGGTTTTTATTACTTGTTTTTTCTGTTTATGAATTCCAATATCTTATATAAAAAACCTCTAAACAATCAAGTTACCAATATCAGAATGTGTTTTTAAGTAGTCAGAAAATACTTTTCGGAAATTTAAAATAATATCAAGCATATTTTCATATATTCTGCCTAGTGCAAAAAAATTCATATCAACTGTAAATTCAGTAAGAAGTCTTTAAAGATCAAAATTTTTTAATCATTGTTAACTTAGGTCAGGTTATTTAGTAGAATATTAAAAATTTTTCAAACAACATGGGAAACCTATTGCCTCTAGTAGCAGTTTTTCTTGCCGGACCAGCTATTATTGCATTGATCTTCTATAGAAGAGGTGTTTAATCACTAAGATGCCACTCCAAGGGCAATCTCAGCAAAACTAAGAATTTTTTTAGCATATATCTGTTTCTTATTATTTTTATAATCACTTTTATTTAACATTTCATAACTAATACAATCCCCTTTGCTGTTAGTTACTTTGATTTTCATGTCATCTGTTTTCTGACATTTATAAGTTCTATTATGTATTTTTAAATCAATTATTTCTTTATGATTTTTTATATCTAAAATGTTTAATTGAAATGAATTTATTTTTTTCCATCTATTAAGCTCAATATAAAAAGCTATATCGATTAATTCTTTTGTTTTTAATATTATAGAACTATTCCATTGAACTGCATTCATAATTGCGGTCCCATCATCTAATTTCATTTTCACATGATTTCCTTTTAGATAGTAGATGTCTAATATTCTACATTTTCTTGTCCAAAATATTGGTGCGGTGTTTTTTATACCAAAAGGTCCCAACAACATTAGTTGTTGGTAAAAATTATTATCTATTTCCTTTAAAGTAATGTATGCATCTGGTTTTATTGATTTATTCAAATTTAAATTGTTCATTTCTCTTTTCGCTATTTCATTTAGCCTTTTCTTTAGGATAGGTATATTTTTTTCTTTAATTGAGAAGCCTGCCGCAGCTGAATGTCCACCATAAGCTATAAGAATATCTTTGCATTCTTCTAAAGCTAAATTCACCTTTACTAAGTTATTTGACCTTATAGAACCTCTGAAAGTGCAATTATCAGCTTCTGAAATAATTGCTGCTGGTAAATTGAACTTATCAACAATTCTAGCAGCAACAATTCCTATTATCCCTGTATGCCAATCTCTTTTACTTAGAACTAGAAATTTACTATTACTTGCATATTCAGACATGGCTATGTCTAGCGCCTCCTTCTCTATTTGTGACGTAATTCTTTTCCTTTCCTTATTAATTGCAAAACACTCTTTTGTAAGTTTGCTTACTGAGCTATTCGATGAACTTGTTAGAAGATCAATAATTATTTTTGGGTTAGAAATTCTTCCTACTGCATTAATTAATGGTGCAATCTTATAACCAATGTCGTCAGCAGTTATATACATTTCATTAATTGATAGTTTTTTTATAATTGATCTAATACCTTTATTTTGTGTGGTAATTATTTTAGGTAAAAATTCTTTAAGAAATGTCCTATTAGCTCCTACAAGTGGAGCCATATCAGCCACTGTTCCAATACAGAACAATTCATTTGCTGTAGTTTGATTTATATCAAAGTTTATTTTTTGGCAAATATTCCTAGCCAGAATATATGCAATCCCTACTCCTGCTAAATATTTATAAGGTGACTTCTCTGGTGTTCTTTCAGGATGAATCAAAGCATAAATATTTATATTATTATTGGGTATTTTGTGATGATCAGTTATTATTAAATCAATACCAAGTTTATTTGATCTGTTAATTGCATCAAATGCTGAAATACCATTATCAACAGTTATTACTAGCTGTATTTCTTTACTACTTATATCATTTATCATTTTCAAGTTTAATCCATATCCATCTTCTTTTCTTGAAGGAATATATGGTATTACACTAGCACCTAATTTTGATAACAATTCAACTAAAAGTACTGTACTTGTAATTCCATCGGCATCGTAATCACCACATATTGCTATTTTCTCATTTTTATTACAAGCCTCAATTATTCTATTAGTTGCCTTGTTTAGTTCAATAAAATGTTCTTCAGGATTAGGTAGTTCTGATGGATTTAAGTAATCATCTAGCTCATTTTTTAAATCAATGCCCCTCCTAGATAGAACTTTCTGTAAAGTGTAATTAATAATGCAATTTACTATCTCTTCGTTATTTATTGGTTCTGGTAATATCCATGTATTTACTTGATTATTATCTGTTTTCAAAAGCTTATCCTATCTTGTTTCTTTAGTAAAAATAATTATATTTGCATTATAATGAAAAAACATGATTAAATTAAAAGCTGTTTTTTGGGATGTTGATGGAACTATAGCCGACACAGAGCTTTGTGGGCATAGAGTAGCGTTTAATTTAGCTTTTAAGGATTATGATCTAGATTGGGTATGGAATGAACATAAATACATAGAACTTTTAAAAGTATCTGGTGGCTTAAACAGAATAATTTATTATCGTCATCAAATTAATAGTAAGCTCACAGACGATGAATGTTCCAAAATACAATTAAGAAAGCGTTTCCATTATAAGGAATTAATTAAATCTGGAAAGATTAAGCTTAGGCATGGAGTCCTAAGACTTATAGATGAACTTGCCAATTCTGATATAGATCAATTTATTGTTACTACAAGCGGTAGAGACTCATTGGAACCTTTTTTATATTCTTCTTTGTATTCTCATATAAAATTTTTTAGTCGAATCATTACCTATGAAGATGTTAGAAGACACAAACCTTACCCAGATGCATATGAATTAGCAATACAATTAAGTAATAGATTTAATGAAAATTGCTTGGCGATAGAGGACTCTATGATTGGTATTGATGCAGCTAGGTCAGCAAAAATCAAATGCCTCTTGACCTTACCCCCTTGGTTTAATTCTCACCAAAAGATAACTAAAAAAGCAAATGCATGTGTTGACAGCCTAGGAAATACAGACAATCCATCTAAATTAATTTATGGTAAAACATTAATAAGTAATAATGTTGATGTAGCCTATCTTAAAAAAATTATAAATTATTAAATGCAAAACACTAAACTAAAGGAATTTATAGCTTCAATATTATTAGTCATTAATCCTATTTTATCAGATACATGGAGTAAAAGAAGCATATTACTCCTTTCATTACTATCTGGTTTTTATTTTACAAATAGCTTTATTTCATTTTTATTAGATAAATCTGTTAATACTATTTTTCTAGCTGTTTTTATATTACTAATAATGGAACTATCAATTAGATCTTTACTAATATTAAAATTATCTAAATTATCGTTAATTTTACAAGCTATTAACAATTTCCGGATCGGATCAACATATGCTCTCATCCTTGAAGCTTTTAAACTCGGTTCTTAAATTACCATTAATCAGTTTCTTCTTCTGAGTTCTCATTCATAGGGTAAACAAAACCTTGAGCTCTACCAGTAAGTACTGACTTACCAATTGATAATGCTTTTTGAGCTGAGATAGCAGCTTTACCCTTCCATATCGCATGTCTTTGATTTCTTTTACCTTTAGAGGTCTTTTTCTTCGGTACAGCCATTTTCGTTCGACATTAATAATTTTATTTTATAACGTCATACTCCAGTTTAACAAAAACTCTTTGTGGAAAAACTAATTTCTTGTCTCTTTTTCTATACATTTTTAAGTTTGAATACTTTTTGACTATAGTTTATACATAAATTCTTTTGTAATACTTGAATTAATTATCAAATGAATAAGAGTTATAGTCAATTATTAAAGGATATTCAGAGCGGCGAAATTATTTCAATTATTTTAATCCCAAATAGAAGAGAAGTAATTGTTCAATTTAATAATGGAGATAAAGAGATAATTCCAATTTTCTATAATGATCAAAAAATACTCAGAATATCAGATGAATATAATGTACCTCTTACTGTTAGAGATATTAGATCAGAACAACGTTTAGCTAATTTAATTACTGGACTAGGCCTGACTTTAATATTCGTATTATCTCTTTCTTTTTTAATCAAGAGATCATCAAAATTATTAAATAATATGCATAGCTTTTCACGAAGGTCATCTCAGGTTAAAGAAGATGAAATTAGTACTATTACCTTTGATGATGTCGCTGGTTTAAATGAAGAATGTGATGAATTAAAAGAAATTGTTACCTTCCTAAAGAATCCTCAGACACTTATTGAACTTGGTGCAGTTACTCCAAAGGGTGTTTTGTTGTTTGGTCCTCCTGGCACAGGTAAGACATTATTAGCTAGGGCTATTGCAGGAGAAGCCCATGTTCCATTCTTTTCAATTTCAGGTTCTGAATTTGTTGAAATGTTTGTGGGAGTTGGTGCTGGCCGAGTAAGAGAACTTTTTAAAAGTGCTAAATTGAAGTCACCATGCATAGTTTTTATAGATGAAATTGATTCTATTGGACGTCAAAGAGGAGCTGGTATTGGAGGAGGAAATGATGAAAGAGAGCAAACATTAAATCAGCTCTTAACAGAAATGGATGGCTTCGCATCCAATAGTGGAGTAATAGTAATAGCAGCTACTAATAGGCCAGATGTTTTAGATAGAGCTCTTACTAGACCTGGAAGATTTGATCGTCGTATTGAAATATCCCTACCGAATAGAAAAGCAAGGTACAAAATTTTGTCTGTGCATGCTAGAACAATACCTTTATATGATTCAGTAAACCTAAATGACTGGGCTTCTAAAACACCTGGCTTTTCTGGAGCTGACTTGCAAAATCTTCTAAATGAGGCTGCAATCTATGCCGCAAGAAATAATAATAAAAACATAACCTGCAGTGACCTTGAGAAAGCTCTTGAAAAAGCTCGTTTTGGTTTACTATCAAAACCACTTACTGATAACAGAACTAAAAGACAAATTGCATATCAGATTATAGGTAAGACTTTAGTTGCATTATTAATACCTACTCAAGATAAATTAGAATCTATATCATTATTTAAATCAGTTAGTAGTATATCAGGAACAACTTATTTCACACCTGATGAGGAAACTATTGATAGTGGTCTTTTAACGCGAAGCTATATATATAATAAAATTGTAATTTCGCTTGGATCTAGAGCAGCTGAAACAATTATATATGGATCAAGAGAAGTAACTCAAGGATCGCAAACGGATCTTGAAAATGTTTATTTTTGGGCTAATCAAATGGTTACTAAATTTGGGTTCTCAGAACTTGGACCTATTGCATATGAGTCACAAAATGATTCTATATTTTTAGGCAGAGATTTTATGCAATCCAAAAAGGAATATTCACAGAAAACTAGTCAAGAAATTGACATGCAAATCATATCAATAGCAAATAAAGCTATCAATCATGCAATCAATCTATTATCAGATAAGGTTTCTTTGATGGATAAACTAGTAGATGAATTAATAGAGAAAGAAACACTTGATGCTGAATATATAATTAATTCTTTAAACTTATCATTACAGAAAATTAAGCAATAAAAAATTTATTAATTTTACAATGATGAAAAATATTCTTTACTGCCTTTAGGATCTTCTTTCATAGTCTTGTCTCCTGGTGTCCAACCAGCAGGACATACTTCATCAGGATGGGATTCAACATACTGATATGCCTGTAAAATTCTAAGGGTTTCATCAATATTTCTACCAACTGGAGCTTTATTTATTGTTGAATGCATAATCACTCCACTTGGGTTAATAATAAATAAACCTCTGTCTGCTTCTCCGTCTTCATTTAAAACATTATAAGACTGGCAAATTTCACGCTTAAGATCTGATACTAGTGGATAGTTAATATCTCCAATTCCTCCTTCATTTCTTGGAGTCTGGATCCAGGCTAAGTGAGTAAATTTGCTATCAACTGATACACCTAATACTTCTGTATTTTTAGAACTAAAGTCGGTATATCTATCACTAAAAGCAGTAATTTCAGTAGGACATACAAAGGTGAAATCTAATGGATAGAAAAATAAAACAACATACTTACCTTTGTACTGAGAAAGTGTGATGTCTTTAAATTCTTGATCAACGACTGCTGTAGCAGCAAAGTCAGGTGCTTGCATGCCTACCCTTAAACACTCATTTGTCGTCATGGAAAATAATGCGTATTTTGATTGGTTTAGAGGCTAGAGTATTTACTCTTTTCCTTCTTATAATTTATCATGTAAAGATCAAGGATACTTGATCTTTTTTACTAAACGACCAAAATAACAAAATGAACGAACATATAAGTTGGGACCATTCACTAGTTAAAAAGTTTAGCTCTTCAAATTATTTTAAGATGTTAAATCAGTTAAGAAGTGAGGTAAAAAAGTATCCATTAAAAAAAAAGAAAAATAAATTTACAATTAACAGTGATATTAATAAATCAAAACCAAAGGAATCTGTCACTCAAGAGGTAGGATATGCTAAAAATACAAATAATAATGACGAATCAATCAGTAATGAAAGTAATATAAGTTTTAATAATTCAAAGAACTTTTCTATTTACAATAATATTAGTAATGATTTTAGTAAAAATGAGAAAGGGAGTACATTACAAGATAAAGGCAAGTCGGATGAAAAATCTTCGTCCTTAACTTTTAAGGATCGGCTAGACCAAATAGATATGAAATAGTAAACTAAAACTTATTATTTAAAGTAAAAAAGAAATAATAATTTGATTTTTATTTTTTTGTTGTTATCAAAGTGAAGTGTTAATCCATATGAATTATCATCTGATAAAAAGTGTCAGTGGAGAGACTTGAACTCTCGACCTCAGCGTTATGAATGCTGTGCTCTAACCGGCTGAGCTACACTGACAAATTAATACCATTTGTGTGACAGACATAGGTTATGCACTTTTCAGGTAAAAAGTCCCTGAAAAGGTTTACATATAATCTGCAATCCAAATGGTATACATTTATATAATAATTCAGGATGGTCTTCTAAGGAAGAAATCTTTAGATCTCATGTTCATTAATAATGTCATAAATGAGTGAAAACCCTTAACCAGAAGGATTTGGGTATCATTAATAAAAGGAATGGATTATCGGATAATAGTTAAAAAAACATGTCATATTCAATTTTTTTAATAGATCAGTTCAGAGATTGATAAGCAATCAAGAGAACTCTTAACAAGTTCCACTTTATATTACCAGCTTATAAAGTGATGAATTTTACGCTTAAAAGTATTAATATTATTATAAATGCTTTTTAGATTATTAATATGATTGTATAAATACTGATAAAAAATAAATAATTATTATTTGAGTTTATAATACATAATTCAGGTAGGTTAAATGAATCTTATAAAAATTTATATATTTTATCATAAAAGTAAGAAAACTGCTAATTTAACTTATATAAAAAAATTTAATTAAGGAATATATTTATATAATATTATGATAGAATTTATCTAAATTAAAAGTTTGCTGTTTATAATAGTTATATAATTATAATTGATTAGTAATTCTGTTAT
>CEUA01017054.1_pt1 | contig 12268 bp, 6 predicted proteins | sample 361541 | NCBI WGS metagenome assembly CEUA01 (sample SAMEA2623079, study PRJEB7988) | marine metagenome | isolation source: saline water (ENVO:00002010), including
CTGAGAATTTCTCCTACAGAATTACCTGTTTCAATTTCATTTGCCAGTGCCTCCCAATCAACAACTAGATTCTCAAGATCAATAGAATCAGTGGAATAATCTGATGTCTCCAATGCTGTGTAAATAGATTTTATTTTGTTACTCTCATGATTGTGCAAATCATCATATGTTTTGCCAAGAACTTCAGAAGATAGTTTTGAGAAGTCGACCATCTCTAAATTATCAAGTGGAATCGCGCTTTTTAGTTCGTCGGGAAGCTTATCACGTGCGATTTTCCTCATAGTTGTTGTAGTGGCTGAAGTTCCGCCCCAGGCTTTGATTGAATCCATTTCTGAGCCTTTTAATTTTATATTTTCAACAGAACAACCATCTTTGACTGTCCAGCCCAATCCACCATCGTTTTGACTCTTGGAATGTTCCTTACTAGCACTATTCAAAGCATCTTTCATCTTCTTATAACTCGGCAATACATTCTCAATAGAATTCTTGTACCCATTGATAACCTTCTGAGCAATCATCCAGTGCAAGTATTCTGGGATTTCTAATTCATAGAAAATAAGACCTAATTGACTAGCAGGGTGAGCATGGTAAAACATCTTGTATGTTGATTCTGATATATTTTCGATATCTTCGACTACCTTCGGCCAATCTTTCCCAATAGAGTATGCCATTCTCCCACCAAATCTGCCTGAATCTTTACCGTTATCTGTCAACAAACTGTTGACCATTGCACCTACTGAAGCTCCATAACCAATTGTCATTACAGGGCCTTTTGCCATACTTCGAACCAATATTTTGCTCAACAGTTTCTGAGAAGTTTCATCCGACAAACCGTCCACTTCTACGGTTGCCCCTTTGCCATCTTCGGTTTTATGCTTGTATTGCATTTTAGCAAATGGATTTTCTTTCCACTCCTTAGTCAAATCATCTACAACTTCTTGATAAACGTCACTTGGTCCACCTGTATTATTTGGAAGGACATTTACTTTAGATGCCATGTCTGCATCCAGCATCAATGCTGATGCATGTTGATAAATGCTAGAGGATGCATCCAAATTTATTGGTAGACGAGATTCTGCGTTTTCTCCTTGATCTAAGATGGATACAAACTCTCGAGTCAAAGCAAGTCTTTGGAAACCAGTTGCTTTGGACCTGAATACATCACCTTCTCCCCACGAGGAGAAATTTTCTTCAGGATTGTCTGCGATTACTCTGAGCATCTTGTGGAATAACTCATTCGAACTAACATCATCAAAATATTCGTAGGTTTTGGGATTCGATTTACTCAATAGTTCTTCCAAAGCTTCTGTATCTACTGCGTTGAAAGATTTTGGAACAGGTTGATCTTTGTACATGGAAGCGATTACTCGACCAATCCATTTCCTACCTGATTCCGTTAATCTCTCGGGGGTGGCAAATGTGATTAGGCCACGTGAAAAGTCATCGTTTTGAGGGGATAGCATTGTTGAGACTGTAATCATTCGCCCACGCCAATCAAATTGCCATGCATGCCAGAAATTAACATCAGTGTAACGAGCTTCTACTCGGGAGATAAATGCAAATGTGTTCAACCAAGAGCTAACTTGGCCGAATGTTACCTTTGGTTTGGATTCATTGAAATCAACATAGAATTTGTCAAACTTTTCATCGTATCGAATACAAAGATTGGAAAGAATTTCTTTTCTGACGAAATTTTCAATAGTATTTTTAGCGATTTTAACCATTTCATTATCGACTTTCCACTGAGTGGATTGTAGAACATTTAGAGCGTCAATTCCTTCTTCGCTAGGATGGAATCTATCTGTACGGAATACATTGTATTGTGGCTCTTGAGTAATCATCTTGTATCTCTTTTGGCCAGCCCTAGTTAGTAATCCGCCTTCACCTTCTTCACTGATTTCACGCTTTTGGGGCTGACAAATCATGGGAGGAGTGGTTTCTTTTGAAAGTAAACTTTCAAGTGAATTGTATGTATTCCCATCTATCATTTCAGAATTAAATTCTTCCAAAATACGGTCTCTGATATTATTATTTATACGAATCAAATTTGTTGCATGCTTTGAATTCTTACCAGATTGATATGTGAAATCTCTGGTCTTCTCAACTGAAAACAATAGACCAGATTGGTGAATAGCATGAAGAACTTGAGCAGCACAAGTTGCAGCCCATTCACGATGATTTGAAACATCTCTTCCTTCCCTAATGAATGATTCAACCGGGCGAATCCTTTCAATCAATCCTGCCAATTTTGTGACTATACTGTGATTTACCGAGACATAGACTCTACTTTTCTCCCCTTCTGATTCAGTAATTAAATAGGATTCTGATCCAGATGAAATTTCAATATTTTTCAACACTCTAGTTGCGGTGAGGACAGCTTCGGCAAGGATTCTCTTGTTATTCTTACCACCGCGTCCAGCGATTTTACCCATGTGAATCTTAGTAGATTTACCGGATTTATCCTTCGCAACGATGTATTTTGGTGCACGAGTTACTGCAGAGCCGACTGTCTCTTCAAGAATGATTTTGGTTGCAAGATAGGAAACCCTGTGAAATGGCCTTTCTGTCGAACCATTATATGCCCAAAGGTCTCTCTCTTCTTCTGACTTATCTCCACACTCCGAACTGTTACAAGATAGTGACCTGCGGCTACACAGAATCAATCCTGCAGCAACCTTTGCCCAGTCCTTATTTACATCATTAAGTGCAAGAAGTTCTTTACGCTTCATTCTACCTTTGCTTTGAGTGAAATCAATAGATTCTACATTGCTCAATCCAGATCTAAATACTTCCCAGGAAAGTTCAATCTTTCCACTTTTCCCTTTGGCAAACAATCTGTTACTTTGGTCTAGCTCGATTCCATAAGTGGAAGCAAGAGATTTCCATTCTTTGTTAACCGCATTGACTAACTTCTTGTTATTTGAAATATTATTCATAGGAAAATATTCTGAACAACTTGGACATTTTCCCGCTCGATCATAAACGGATAAGGACTTCCATGCCACATCTGCTTTGATAAATTTGGATTCTTCTGCGGCCTGCTCTAATGCAATTCTTACTTTTTCAGAAATTTCAGTAACCAGACTAGAGAATCGTGAATTGATTTCATCGATTTGCATTACTTTCGATTCAGAAATTGCTGATTCGTTTAAGGGAGTAGAGAAATCTACACTCTCTCCTGCCAGTAAAGCCGCTAGCCTCTGATCTGCTAAGGCCTCTTCCATATCTTCTTCGTCCATTAGGTCACTACGTATACTACGGGAAAACATTGCATCTTCAGTTTGCTTTTGCCAAATAGATCTACTTTCTGAAGTCATCACAATCACCTAATTTACCGTAAAAATCTTCACTAATTAATTTATTTCGTTAGTCTTAAGTTGGTTTGAATCTGAAAAACTGAAAATTATCGAAGGTATTGGAATTATTTTACTGGCGAGGTCATTCTGGTTGGAATAACCGAACCTGAACTAGCCTTGTTGGAAATTCCATCAGTCCAGGTAGACCAAGTTAGCATTGCTTCTTCAACTAGATCATATGTAGGCTCAACGACATCAATCTTGAGACTGTCACGAGACACGATTACGATAATTGGCACTTCTCCGTAAAGCCAATTATATGCTGCAAATTGTAGGCTATTACCCTCAAGTGTTCGACGAATATTACTCTGAGAAAATGAATTAATACTCTTTACCTCTACCGGACGGCCGTTGAACATTCCGTCACAAGCTCCCTGAACGCTACGGCCAAAAATTGGATGAAGTTTTGTAATTCGCTCAGCATTATTCATTTTCTCAGAACATTCGATTGCTGACTTGAAAGTCCCATCGATGACATCCCCAATTTCGACCGGGCTGCCGTTAAAACGACGCTTGAAGCCACCGCCTACTCCATTACAGGCATCCCTAATTGCAGAAAATAGCCTTCGACTTTGCTTGAGGCTAGATGCAGTAATAGAACCATCACATTCGAAAGCAACCTCCACAATTCGCGTGAATTTAGCAATATTGAAATGATTAAGATCTGGAATCAATGAGCCGATTACATCAAACACATCGCTATCAGGGCGGCAAAAACCATCAGGAAGATTTTGTTGTTCTTCGATTGAACAAAGAGAATACGTCTTACCGTTAAGGAACTTCTTTGCTGAACCCGAGGTGTTCCATCGAGTTTCATTAGGAATGATCCCCTTTCTCTTAACTGCATTTTGTGTCATCTGATATTGTGAGCCTTCTCAAAAACCGAAAATAAATCTACAAACCCAGAAAATTTCCAACTGCTGGTTTTGAGTTCAATTAGTTTCACGATTTCTGAGATTATTTTCAGAATATTTTTCCCGCCACAATATTAGATGAATTCAGTTATTGTTCTGGAAGCACTTGATGGCGTTGGGAAATCAACCGTTGCTAAAATCGTTGCACGTAAAATCAATGCGCGTCTGTACAGGCCATCTACATCAGTAAATTTGGCGACAGAACAAGCGATAACTCTCCCATATGGCTCAAACGAAAGGAGTGAAGCTATACGACAGACTTTGACTTTAATGTCGAAGGAAATTGAGAACATGGCACGATATAATACTGTAATCATCGATCGATTCTATGCCTCTTGGGCAAGTGCAGAAGCGGGCGTAGGTAACTTCAAAATTGCAACTTTGTCAATGCAAGATTGGCCTAAAGACCTAATCAAGCCTGATTTGAGTGTTCATCTACGTGTTGATGAAGAAGAACGATTGCGCCGTATTGGAACTCGTGATTTCCAAAATCAAAGAGAATTGAAGCTCGGAAATGACCATGCTTATCGATTCCGCGTTCTGCGTGGATTGACTCGTTTAACCGATAGTGACGTGGATAATACATTCCGAACTCCTGAAGAAACTGCAAGTATGATCATCAGTATGTATCAAACTAAAGTACACTCTCAAGAACCTAGAATGCTAATTGCGGCTTAGAATTTAATCCAAGATTTTAAACGGCATGTTGATAACAAAAAGCATTGAGAGAATTGCAGGTGCTACCGTGGAGATATCTGAGATTACAAGACGTGTTCTCCATTTGAATTGGATAATGCAGACAAGACCCGATGTCGAAGACTTTGACGCTGCAGAGCAGCAGATTAAAGAGCGGAATTGGGAGGCAGACGTTGAGTTACAGGAAAATGAATTATCTGGAATATTAGATAGTGAATTAGCAGATAACCAAAAACAATTATCGGGATTATTATTTAACTTCATACATGAAAATGATCTCGATGAAGATGCCGAATTCAAGATTTTAAAGATGAAGATCAAAAATTCAAGTAGTGAAAAATGGCTACTACATTATCAGATTCAAACCGCTTTGAAGGTAGCAGAAAAAAGTAATTGCAAATGGTTCGGTAAAATGATGGAATTTGGCAATCTTGCAAAGCGATTGAAAGAACGAGCAGAGAAAGGAGACAAGGAAATTGAAAAAACTGAAGAACCAATAGCACCACAAACATTCTCTCTACGCATACTATCCAAAGCTCAATTATTAATTCTAATTAAATTGTTTATAAGAACAACATACAAAGATAATTTTGAAGAGTATCCTCCTGAACTAGAAACTGAGATTTGGCAGGGAGGCGGAATTCAAGAATTCAAAAAACGAAGAAAGGATTTAGCAAAGCGAATTAAGGGTCAGAGGGCAAAATATGTCAGAGACTCTTTGCAATGGAACAAAGCGATGAACATTGTTCTGCATTCTAGATTAGTTGCAATTAGAGGATTTGGAGGTTATGGAAAAACCACATTAGTCAGAGAAATTGTTTATGATCTTATTTTACGAGAAAGTAAATGGAACTTTTCTCATTACTACCTTTATAGTTTCAAAACAGACAAGCAAGGAGATCTTGGCCCCGACGGAGAAAAACAAAAACCAGATACTGGGATGGAACAACAAGAAAATAAATTTGAAAGCGTTATTGATGAATTATATCTCAAAATAAAAATGAAAGTTCCCCGTGAACTTACTTTCGATCAAAAAAAGAGAAGTGTAATTAAACATTTGAGCGAAGAGAGTTGCCTATTAGTATTGGATAACTATGAGGACATAGACGCTGTAAAAGGCATGGAAGAGGAGAAGAAACTTTTCGAGGAATTCTTCGAAGAATTAAAGCACGAGATTAGAAGAGAGAGACAAAATACATGCATTATTATTACCTCTAGATCTTCTGAGCTTGCATCCAATGTTGAGTTTATTGAGTTAGACCTAGGGAAAGATGCTGCGATTTCCAATGCCACTGCTAGAGATATTTTGAAAAGTTACCTAAGAAAATTATTCGTAGAAGATGGCGAGACTGAGGAAAAACTGCAACATGCATTGACCTCGATAAACAATCAATGGGACGACATTGTATTGGGGAAAAATATTCCCGAGGGGATTAAACATACTCGAAACGAAATTGAAGAAATTGTAAGATACCCAATCGTGACAAACCACCTTGCATACGTAATGTATTCGAAGGGCATTTCATTCTCTGAAGCGATTGAAGAATTCTCTGAAGCGCTTAAACGTGACAGCAATGATGTTGCTGATGCTGCCGACAAAACAATCAATTACGTTGTTAGCCGTTCTCATAATCTATTATTCAATAGTGATGAACAGGAGATATTGAAACAACTTGTTCACGAAATTGGCTCTAAATCCCACCCAATTGGGACTTGGCACAGGGCGATTGCAGAGCTTAATAGTGAAGATAGCGGAATAATGGAAAAACTCCTCAAAACAGGTTTCATTCTTCCCGAAAGTCAATCTATGTTAGATGAATATAAATTCCCACCTCTTGTATATTCATTCCTTGTGAAAACCTATCCACTCGAGGAGAGTGTCGAACAAAAGCAAAATGAACCTTGGTGGATATTGAATTCTTTATTCGATGACTCGAAGAGGACAAAAGAAGCTGTGATGCAACTATTAGATGACGATTATAGTCAGTTAACTGAATTTGGAACTGCGAATGCAATTAACAACATGATTCACGATTTTGACAAACTAACACCAGAACATTGCAAGGCTTGGCTGAAATTGAATGAATACGCTGAAACAACTGACAGAATGAGTGTAACAAATTTGGAAACCAAGACCGCTGCTGTAAAAATGATGTTAAAATATCAAGATATTGTGCCTGATTTGTATCTTAATACAATGAATTCTTTGATTCTACAAATAGGGTATGGGATAAGCGACGATAAGCAATGTAAATTCTTAATAGACTGGTGCAAAGAAAATGGAAAGGCCAAACAGTTCAAGTTTGAAGGGGAATATGATACTGGAGATTACATAATAATTCAAGGAATGAAGGGATCAAATATAGCCCAGATTCCTGGTCGAATTACTATTCGTAAGGACTCTAATATTGCAACCTTTGAAGTGATAGACGGACAAATGTGGGAGGTCAAGCATCATGCTTTGTTAATCTTAGAACAATCCAGGCCTGATGTCTTCAGAGTGAAGTTAATATTACATGCTAAAGATGAAAAAGAAACCATAGTTCCACTAAACCCTGCTGATGAAGCAAAGGAAATATTTGACGTGATTGAGAATAAAAACTTAATTGGACCTAGAATGGATTCGGGTTTACATTACTTACAACACTTGAACCACTACCTCAACGAACGAATTACATTAGAAAGATTAGAACAAGTCCTTCGCGATGATGAACGATACGAGGTTGTGAATAATACAGGGGTAGATAAATTATGGCTAGCTAGAAAAAAGCCAGATGTTGGTAATTGGATAGATATCACTAATAGTTTAGGAATTCCACAAAACCCCTTAACCTATGCCTTGGCTATTCGTATGACGGCAATTAAAGCAAAAAGTAACGCCTTTGTTGAGGTTCATCTAAATAATGACTTTAATGATAAAATCAGAGAGAAAATCTTGGATTTGGATATAGAACCTGCTAATGTATTTGCTGGATTGAGACCTGAGATTAAGCGATTATTTAACTACATTTTGTTAAAGTCTGATTCCGATTCAAAAGGTTATTTAGCATATAGATCGACTATCACTATCAATAAATTCGAAAAGAAAATAATAGACACACTCGGTACTGAAATGATAAACGCACTGGGAACAATGGCAAAGAAGGATAAGGCCCTGAAAAACTATAAAAATATGAAAATAGATTTATTCCAAGCTATTGAAAGAAGCATGAAAGACGAGAGATTATTGCACATGGCCGAAATCTACGATGCAGAATTAAATAAAAAACCAGAAGAAATTGATGAAGAAGAACCCGAAGAACTTGAAGAGGAAACAGAAGAGGTTGAAGAACTAACATCTGAAGATTTAGCTATTCTTTCCAGTATTGTGGAATGTCTAAGAGATTCCGCCGATAAAGGAATTACTGTAACTGAAGCACTAGAGGTGATGAAAAATGAACTTAAATACGGCAAAAACAAGTGTAACCTAATTGTAAAACACCTTGGTGAACGAAAAGATACATTCGATTTGGAAGATGTCAAGATTGCAATTCAGAAGACATTGAAAGATGAAAAGTCAGTGAAGAAATTATCACTAAGTACCACTATTTCTTCTGAATCTGACTTTGAAAATATATGGAATGAGATGATTTGATGAAGATGAAAATCTCTAAAAAATCATCAAGCGATATATACGCTGGCTTTCTCCAATTAGAATTGCCGGAAGATAGTGTTACAATTTGTTATAATGAAGGAATTGAAATACAATTCCCAGAAAGCGACTCTTCGGCATTGACGACGATGTCTGATCCGAACAAATTGGGGGTCAAGGGCAAAGGAAATTACCCCGTTTTGTTTTTCTCAAAAGACATAAGTAAATTACGAGATATCAAGATTGGTGATGAACAGGTAAAAGTTATCGAAACTAGAATGCATACTGTTGAAGAGGTTCGTTGGGACTATGCAAAAAAGGTGTTAAAGGACTGGCCAGATACAACTTCGCACCCAAAACAAAAAACCACTAAAGAATTGATTATTAAATCGTGGGGCGGCTTAACAAAAACTGATGTTATGAAGGTCTTATATGTTGGACCCGATGACCAACTGAACCTAAATTCTGTAATTAAAACCATACAAATGCAAAATGGTGAAGAACAAAAATATGATTCGCTGGAGATTCATGTAAAAACCATAAGTTTCCATCAAGATGGTTTTTGTGATGAAGAGATTTTTTCAGTGGAGTTCATTCAAGATATTCCAATCCGAAAACATAACCATGAAACTGACCTAAATGATACATTTGATTTAATTATTGATTGTTATACATTCCCGGCTTGGCAAGAAGATAGTAAACTTGGATTTGAAAATAGAAAATCTTGGATGGGTGATTTTGGCACTATGATTTTTGTATTTCCTTCGACAAATGAAATGATGTTTGGTGACACAGATATAGTCAAACTAAAGGAGACATTTAAGGATGACACCAAGGATGTTTTTGGTGACCTGACTGGACGGATCAAAGGCGCTGGTAAAGAGACTAACACCTCAAAAACAGAAGGATATTGTTGGAGAAATAATAGTATAGAGACACCTCTAGATCTGGGTGAAGAAGTAAACTATTTCCGTCCAGGTTCTGGTAAAGATTGGAAGATGATTCGAGATTTTGAATTACCGAAAGTCACTGATAGAAAGACTACTTCTATCCAAGCAGGGCTGAAAACTAAAACATTCGAACCTGCCGATATTTTGGCATTAGAAAAAGATGTAATTACTCTTACAGGCACAGGAGGAGCAGGTAAATCGACGTTCACAAGGGCTATTGCGGCTGAGAGTTTTAACCACGACGACTTGGTTCCATTACTGTTGACTGGGCAGGATTTAGATTGTAAAGAATACGAGGGTATTGTTGAGGCATCGAGTGGTCATTTATTTCAACGAAAATCTTCTAGCGATAATATCATATCAAAATATCAAAAACGTCTAGCAAGTACTAAGGAAATTTTGATATTAATTGACCAATTAGATGATTTATCACAAGATGATTATACCGCAGGAATTTATTCAATTATTGCAATTCTGAAAGCTAGATTTGAACAAGTGAAAACGATTCTAATATCACGTGAATTTAACCCTGATTTTGGGTCGCCAAGTGATGACCAATTGTACGTGAATACACCACTTGAGCAAATCATAAAATGTCTCAAATCAATCGATGATAGTGAGACAAAAATAAGAGAAATTGTACAGAATTATGGGGCATTGAATCGTGCAGACATCACGGTTTTGACTCAGTTTCTTGAAAGGGAAGATACGACGATTTATCCGGTATTCAAAGCTAACGAGATCCCAAAGAACATCAAAGGTTTAATGGGAACTAATTTTAGTGGTGTTAGGACTAAAGATTATGCAAAGATTGTCTCGATTGCTTTAGTTCTATTATATCCTAACGAAAGCAAACCAATAATTAAATCGCTATCCAATTTTATTCAAATTGATAAACTTGGAATTGAAAAGACTGAAGAAGAAAGTTTCTTGGAGGAAGTACTTGCAAAAAGTAGAGTATTTGATAAAAAGAACGATGTTTACGCAAATCGACTCCATGATGTGGCAAGAGACTCTTTTGTTGCAAAATTCTATAGTTTAAGTGAAAAGGATGAGGAAACCTTTGATAAATTTATATCGAACAATGAACATCCATTGAAAGTAAAAAAACTATTGAAGGCAATAGATGATCCAAGAGTTGAAAGGAAAAATGTTGAAATATTGAATTTGTATTCTGACGGTGATAAAAAAAGAATCCCTCAATTACTATCAAAGATTATTACAATGGATCAAGATAACTCAACACGTGAAGATATCATGAGGATATTTTCACATTATCTGTTCAATATGGACAACAGAGATTCATTGGATGAGATAATACTAGATCTTGATGAACCTTCAAATTTAATCTATTTACTGGAAATTGTTCAAAATTACTTAGATGAAAAAGACGTGAAGTTATCGTTTAAAACGCTAAATGACGATTTGGACATAGTGACAAATGTGATTTCGATGTTTGAACAAAATGAAAATTTCAAACGTGATTTATCTAGGCTAGCTGATGAAGGTGCGGACATACTTTCTAAGATATGGCCGTCAAATAAAGCCCAGGAATGCTAATTGCTGCTTAGGATTTAATCCAAGAGATTGGAATTATTTTCAGAATTTCAAAAGATTAGCAATATTATGGACAAGAAAATTTCATTGACTAATTTCCTAACCGATTTGCGTGTTAGAAATTATACCATATTTTCTCAAGAAGAGATTGCAGAGAACTTGAATGAAAGAGGATATGAGGCCTCGGTTGTTGAGATTGGTGAAATGTTCAGCAACCTTGAACGTCTTTCATATGTAAAGAAGGCGTCAAAGAGTAGTAGTGGTTTTAGAATGGTAAATGCCACTCATTCAATTTCTTTCACGGGTTGCGTCTGGTGTGGAGCAACTGCTACTCCAAATTATGAAGAAAGAAAGGTAATCTACGGAACCAAACTTCTGATCCCAGAAACTAAATTGGTAGCTACAAACACCGATCGGATTTGCAAATCCTGCTCTGTTTCAGAGGAATTTGTAGAAGGAGAAGGTGATCTCTATGGAGAATAATAAATTCAAAGATTGTCAAGCTAATGCTGCCATCTTGCCGATATTATTGATTTCATTTGTAGCGATTGCAGCCTTCGTTGTAGTTTGGTATTTCATAATTTTAGTTTCTTACCTACACGGTAGACTACAAGAATTATATTACAGTGGTGTCGACTACTATACCGCCAATCAAGATTACTTTTTATCTATTGATTTCTTAGTGCATATCTTAGCATTTGTTGGATTTTTATACTTTAGTTCCAAGGTATATGTTCCAGTTTACAAATTACTACAAAGCACTCTAGAGATAATCTTCGTGTTCCCGATTATAGTATTAGGCTGGGCGTTTGTAGCCCTTGAATGCACACTCCTCTTTGTTCAGAAAGCATTGGTTAGGCCCTGGAATCCTAATTTTGAAAATGGAGCTCCAACAATCGATAATCCCCTAGGTAAGTGAAAATATGGAAATAATGTGGACGCTACTCTCAGTAATTGGGATTATGTGGCTCTATATTGGATGGATCGGTTTGGTTACCGCCCTTGTACTTCGTAATGAAATAGATGGATTGTACACAGATAGAATATACAAAGAAACTTATTTTGGACGTAGACAAACAGCTCAAGATTGGAGAATATATATCAACTTGAGAATCCAAAATAAACAATTCAAACCTGTTAAGAATTCATTAGTAAAAATGGAAG
>CEUA01234451.1_pt1 | contig 12249 bp, 12 predicted proteins | sample 361541 | NCBI WGS metagenome assembly CEUA01 (sample SAMEA2623079, study PRJEB7988) | marine metagenome | isolation source: saline water (ENVO:00002010), including
TATCTTTTCAAGATATACAATTTGATTGGGTTCATTAATGTCGAATTTAATATTAGATTTAAATTTATTATCAGGGTAATAACTCCCACTAACAAAAACATTTCTAGTATAAAAACATAAAGTAACGTGTTCAAGTTCTTTCTTAGAAAGAATTAACTTATCGGCCCTTTTTAATGCAGAACGCGTAAAACATTCAGCTCCAAATCCGTCTGGCCAATAATAATTACTTCTGGAGATATGATTCCATGAATAATCAAGATCAGAATTTGAAATATGAAAACTATAGAGTTCTTGAATTAACAATGGATCTACAAATGGATTATCACCACATATTCTTATAAATATTTTCTTTTCTTTATAATGATCAGCAACGAGAATAAATCTTGAAAAAACATTATGTTCATCCCCTCTAAAAACCTCTATTTCATGTTTCTTTGCTATTTTCACTAAAGGGATTTCAATTTCTTTTGAAGATGTTGCTAAAATTATTTTTGCCCCTAAATCATTAAGAGGATTCAAGCGTTTTAAGATTAATTCAAATAGGGGGATGCCAATAAACTTATGATTCATCTTTCCAGGAAATCTAGATGAACCCATCCTGGCTTGGATAACAATAATAGCATCTGTCATAAATTTATGATAAGATTTTATTAATAAATATTCTGAAAGAATAAAAAAATATTCCAAATTTTTTGAAAAGTCTTTGACAAAAATTCTGTGAATTGAAATCATTCATAACTAATAAAGATCTCTTTAAACTTTTATATAAATCACTTGAAAAATTATTTTCATGAATTCTGTATTTAACTAATTCTTTTTTTATATAATAAGGTTTAGCACTATCATATATTTGAATCCATAATTGATAATCCTCAGTCGCGTTATAGAAGATAGATTCATTAAATTTAATTTTTGAAATTAAATTTTTTTTAACTAATACCGATGAGTTTACAATGGGATTGGTAACAGACAACAAGAAATAAGAAATTTTATTATTTACTTTATTTATAATCAAACTAATTACATACTTTGAATAAAATTTTTTAAAAAGTCCTTTGGAACTCTTAAAATATTTAGTATTTGTGAAAATAAAATTATAACCTTGACTGGTCATTTTAATCTGCCTTTCTAGTTTATCTCTTTCCCATAAATCGTCATCATCACAAAAAGCAATATATTTACCTTTAGATAGTTTAATGCCAAAATTTCTATTAACAGCTATAATTCCGTTATTCTCATTTTGAAAAGCTTTAATTCTTGAGTCATTTAACGAATCTATAAGTTTAAAAAAATCATAATTTGAATTATTATCTACAACTATTAATTCAAAATCTACGAAGGTTTGATTCAATATACTATTGATAGTTTCTTTTAAGAATTCAGGTCTATTATAAGTAGTTACAATTACACTTACTTTTATCATAAATTAATTTTCATGTAGTTAAAATAGAAGTTTTAACACAAATATTATTTATCCCATTCCATCCAAGGTGCTTTATTATTTACACACATTTCATCTAGAGTATCACGATCTCTTTTTGAGTCCATACATTTCCAAAAGCCATAATGTTTAAAAGCACTTAACTCTTTATTTGCTGTTAATTTTTCCAAAGGTTCTTTTTCAAAAATAGTAGAATCACCATCTATATAATCAAATACTTGCGGTTCACATACAAAATACCCTCCATTAATCCAACCATCGGAAATTTGAGGTTTTTCTTGGAAACTTTCAACTAGGTTATTTTTGATATCTAACTCTCCAAATCTGGCTCTTGGCCTAACTGCCGTTATAGTAATTAATTTTTTTTGTTTTTTGTGAAATTCTAATAATTTATTAATATCTAAATCACAAACTCCATCTCCATATGTAACCATAAAAGGATCAGTTCCAATATATTTCTCAAACCTTTTAATTCTTCCACCTGTCATAGAATTTAAACCAGTATTTAAAAGAGTTACTTTCCAATCATTATGTTCATTATGTTCACTATTATAAATAGTTAAATCTCCTGTTTTCAAATCAACTGTAAAATCGTTATTTAATGTCTTATAGTTTAAAAAATACTCTTTAATAATCTCAGCTTTGTAACCACAAGCTATGAAAAATTCTTTATGACCATATTTTGAATAGGTATTCATTATGTGCCATAAAATAGGTTTATCTCCTATTTTAACCATTGGTTTAGGTATTTTATCTGTGTATTCTGATAATCTAGTACCAAAACCACCTGCTAGAATAATTACTTTCATATTTTTACAATTTATAATTTATTTATTTCTTTTTCTTTAACTTCGCCACTAAAATGCTCCATATCAGGTGCTTTTATCCTAGAAGCAAAAGGCTATTATTACTGATTTTCTAAAAATTCAAATGTTTCATTTATTCCTGTTAACAAACTTGTTTTTGGCACAAATCCAAGTGATTTAAGTTTTGCGTTGTCAACCGTGTACCTTTCTAAACTTGAAAATTTATTTGGATTATCAGAAACTGCTTTATTTGGTAATATAATTTCAATATCAATCTTATATCTTGACTTATAAACTGACTTAACAACATGAGCTAACTCCAATATAGTTAAAGTTTCACCAGACGAAACGTGATAAGTATTGTTCTGAAAATTCTTAATCTGAGTTTGAATTAGAATATCAACAGCATTGTAAACATCACTACTATGTATAAAATCACGTTGTGGTGAACCATCTGAAAGCAATATGATCTTTTTTTCGTAAAAAGCTGTTTTACACAAGTCATTTATGACTAGCCACCAACAATTATTTTCTAAAAAAACAGGACTTCCGTAACTATTACTGAGTCTTACATTAATACAATTTATTTCAGATGATTTATTATAATAATTACAAATCTGTTCAGAAAGCAGATGGGTTAAACCATATGTGTTTTGAGGTAACGGAATAAATTCTTCTGAAATTGTTGCTAAAGGAATTTTGCCATAAACTTGACAAGTAGAAAAGTAAATAAATTTTTTTAAACTTCCATTTTTGGAAAATTCATTTAATAAATTCCATGTAGGTAAAACATTTACAGATGAAACATCATTTGGATTATTTTCTGATTCACGATGATCTAATGAAACTAGATGAATTATGATCTCAAATTTCATTTTAGCAAGTTTTTTTATTGTTTCAATATCACTAACATCTCCAATTACAACATTTTTAACACTTGCAAACCAATCAGATTTATCATGTCTATTTTTACGACTAAGTACCGTTACATTATAGTTTTTATTTTTACTTAACAGCAAACTTATTTTGGCTCCAAGATATCCGGTGCCGCCAGTAACTAAAATATTTTTCATAAATCTTTCCTTTTCCAATTATATTTAATTTCATTATTGTGTGGATCTATTCTTATCATTTCACCATCCATTAATTCATCATGAGGAATATCTGGTGCACTTGCTAATAAAGCAGTTTCTGTAATACCTTTGTGCCCATTTGCCACACCAACTGGAATAATAACTAAACAATAATTATCATCTCCAATAAATAATTCCATAGTGTTTCCATAAGTAGGGGAATCTTTCCTTGTGTCGTGTAAGACAAGTTTTATCATTCCATCTACAACACAATAATGTAAAGTCATTTGTTGGTGAATATGCCAACCTTTAATAGAACCTTTATAAATTTTAGAGAAATAAATTTCGCCAAATTTTGTAAAGTGTTTGTCGGATGACCTAAGCATGTGATAAATTGTGCCACGTTCATCTGGTATTTTTCTTAGTTTTATTACTTTAACCCCATCGATTGTTTTCATATTTATTATTTTTTTTACTTAATTTAAAATTTCATTTTCAACGTATTTTGCTATGGCCAAGCATGAAGTTAAACCTGGCGACTCTATGCCTAAAAGGTTTATAAAATTTTTGTAACCATTATTATTTTCATTAATAATAACAAAATCTCTAAAAGGATCTCCAGGTTTTTGTAATTTGGGTCTTATACCAGCTTGATCTTCATTTAAGTCATCAAGTTCTAAGAATGGTAAGAACCTAACTGCTAAATCATAAAATACAATCTTATTTTTAGGAGACACAGAATAGTCTATTTCATTATCTTTTAAAAAGATGGCATTAGGGCCAAGCTTGGCCCTATGACCTAAGTCTATAGTAACATGAACTCCCAAGCCTGTTATATTTTTATTTGGAACTGGATAAATTAAAGAATTTAACAGCTTTCCTTTGCCATTACATATTGAAAAATATTCTCCTTTCCAATAATACACATAATTTTTTGGATTATCTAGTCCTATCTTTGAAGATATATTAAATGCATCTAAACCAGCTGAATTTATAACAATCTCAGAGGTAAACTCAAAATCGTTTCCTGATCTATCAGTAGCAATGATTGAATATCCGTTGTCTATTTTATTTAATTTAGAGACAGACTGCTCAAATGCAAACTGAACTCCTTTTTTTTCACTCTCAGATGCTAAACTTTTCATTAATCCAAATCCGTCTATTATTCCAGATGATGGAAAATGAATAGCTTCAATGGCTTTGATATTAGGTTCAAGTTCTTGAATTTCATCTTTAAATATTAATCTGCCATCTTTTACTTTGTTTGCAGCTGACTGATTTAAAATTGACAAAAGTATTTTTTTTTCTTCAATAGTATTTGCAATTACTAACTTTCCGCATTTTTTATAATTCACTTTGTGTTTATCACAATACTCATATAACATTTGTTTTCCGCTAACACAAAGCTTGGCTTTTAATGAACCTGAAGGGTAGTAAATACCCGAATGTATTACTTCACTATTTCTAGATGAAGTTTCGAGACCGAAAGTTTTATTTTTCTCTAACACTATTATGTTAGAAAAAGTATTTGATAAATTCTCTGCTATTGCTAAACCTACTGCTCCCGCTCCAATAATTGTTATTTTAAAGTCCATTTATTTTTTCCAAAAAAGATTTGCATCTACTAAACCTTCTCTGGATAGGTAATCCAACTGTTTTAGTCTAATAAATTTTTTTCCGTTAAAATTTTCATAATTCATCCCAAACTCTTTATAACCATTGTATATGTTTTCAATTGCTTTCTTTAATTTCCATTTAGGCTTAAAGCCAGGTAGTTCTTTTTCTATTTTAGAAAAATCTACTTTGTAAGATCTTGAATCTGATCCATGTTCTCCAGTTATTACAACTTTACAACCAGGTATTACTTCTCCTACCATGTTGGCAATATCCTTAATCTGAAAATTTTCACTATTCTGACCAACATTAAAGGATTTACCATTCACTTGTTCTTTTGGAGCTTCAACAACAGCAACAGTAGCTCTAGCTATATCTTCAGCATGAACTAAGGGTCTCCAAGGAGATCCATCACTCATTATCTTTATTTCTCCAGTTGTTATAGCCCAACCAACTAGATTGTTAACAACCAAATCTAATCTTAATTTGGGAGATAAACCATAAGCAGTAGCATTTCTCATAAATGTTACAGAAAAATTTTCATCACCCATTGGCTTAACATCTTTCTCAGTGTTAACCTTACTTTCAGCATATGCAGTTTCGGGGGCAAAAGCAGCTGATTCATCTAGTGCAATATCTCCATCTGCAATTCCATACATACTACAAGATGCCATAAAAATATACTTTTCGATACCAACTTGTTTAGATAATTTCGCTAATCTAACCGATGCTTTATGATTTATGTCATAAGTTAGACTCTTATTTAAATCTCCCATTGGGTCATTGGACAATCCAGCTAAATGACAAACAGCATATACTCCTTCCAAGTCAGACTTTTTAATTTCTCTAATATCTCTTATTAATTCTTCATCAGGTTTTATGTAATCTGAGAATTTACAGCTATCATCAAAGTAATTAGTATCGATTCCTTTTACATAATAACCTGATTCTTTTAATAACCTTACCATATGAGGACCTATAAATCCATTATGGCCTGTTACAATAACTTTTTTCATAATATCTTAATATTTATTTAATTGTTTATTTATTAACCACTTTAATCAAGGAGCCTTTAAAACCAGTATGGCCAGTTATTAAAACTTTTTTTCCTTTGTACGTATTTTCTAATTTCAATGGTATTATTTATAATTTCAGAAATTGGATTATTTATATTCTTTTAAAACACAATCCAATAAAGTCTTATTTATATTTTTAATACAAAAATTAGTCTCCGCATGTTCTCTAGAATTCCTAGAATATCTTACAACCAAGTTAGGGTCAGAGATTAGTTTTTCTACAGCGTTAATAATATCTTCTATTACATAAGGCTTACAAACAATACCATTGAAATTATCCACACATACCTCTTTACATCCAGGAACATCATAAGTAATTAACGGAAGTCCAGAGGCAGCAGCTTCACAAAGAGATAATGATAACCCTTCTCTTCTAGAGGGTAAAATCATCAAAGATGCATCCAATAATACTTTAGACACATCATTACTATAACCTAAATAAGTGATATTAGATGGAAAATTATCAATATCCTTCTTTGACAAGGATTCAACATTATTATCAATAGACCCAAGTATTTGGAAATCTAAATCTGAATCTTTAAAATAGTTAGCAACTGAAATAAAATCGTCAATCCCTTTACTTTTTAATAATCTTCCTAAAAATACTACTCTATCTATTTTAGAAACTATTCTATTATTTTTGAACTTTTTAAGATCAACCCCACTTCCTAAAATCAATTCAACACGCTTGTTGCCAAGAGATTGAAATTTATTTTTATCATCATTATTTTGAACAATATATAAACCAGAACTTCTTCTAACTAAAAAATAAAAAACTTTTTGAATTATATTATATATAAAATTATTTTTTGCGGTAAATAAGCTACCCAACCCTGAAATAGTATAAATATATTTAACTTTAATTCCAATAAATTCTATAAATAAAGCATAAAAAACTGTTCTAATACCAACAGTATAAAGTATATCAAAATTATTTTTTATTAAAACATTTTTAAGCTTGACTAAAGATTTTAACATATCAATAATTGATAAGCCATCTCTAGAAGATGGTAATCTGATTATATTTAAATCTGGCCAATATTTTTTTAATTTTCCGGTATCTTCAAAAACGATTACAGTAATTTCAAATTCAGTTAGTAAAAGTTTAAATAATTCGTTTCTATGACTTATTATAAACCAATCAACAGTTGTGAAAAAACACAATGTTTTTTTCATTTAACTAAACATATTAAAGTTGATCAATGTGTCTTTTTTTATAAACATCTTAGCATTTTTACCTATAATTGAATCAATTTTTGAGGGTGATATTCCCTTTCCCGGTCTAAGACAAATAATATTATCGTTTGAAAAAACTTCGCCTTCTGAGATATCTTTTGAAGCATAAAGACTCCTTCTGGCATTAAGTATAGATAATTTTTCAGATTCTAAAGGCTCTTTTTCCTCCCTACCAATAATTAGGTCAATTTCCTTTACCTTATCAATAAAATTTACCACATCTACTTTATCCATACTATGATAATGGTCATTTCCAGGCAGAGATTTGTCAAAAGTAAAATGTTTTTCTATAACTCTTGCTCCAAGTAGATAGCTATTACACAACACAGACATATTTTTACAAGGATGTGTATGGTCTGAATATCCAATATGTAAATCAGGGAATTTTTTCTTTAATCCACTTATCATTCCTAGGTTAGCATTGAAATTTTTTGTTGGATAATTCAAAATACAATGAAGTAAAACAATTTCGGAAGCTCCATTCTGATTTAATTCATTCACAGCACCTTGTATTTCCTCTATTGTACTGCATCCAGTAGACAAAATTATAGGTTTATTTTTAGACGCAACCTTTCTTAGAAGTGGAAAATTAGTGATATCTGCACTAGCAATTTTAAAAATATTCACTAAATCATTTAAAAAATCAACTGCTTCCAAATCAAATGGAGTACTCATAAAGTCAATTCCTAGTTCATTACAATACCTTGCTAATTCTATATAATCTTCATTATTAAAAGTGTCATATTTTTTAAATAGCTTGAATTGTGATGTAGTACTTTCTTCATTTAGGTCCCAATATGAAGGACTATCTTTAGCTGCAATTTTTTCAGCTTTATAAGATTGGAATTTAGCAGCATGAGCACCTGACTCTTTGCATTCTAATATCATTTCTTTAGCTTTAGTAATTGATCCAGAGTGATTTACACCAATTTCAGCAATTAAGTATAAATCATCGCCTAATTTTTTTTTACTTTTACTGTTCATAATTATTTTTTAAATTATCATCTTTTGTTATATTGGAATCATGCATTTTATATCTGTATAAAGGCAATTGAATTCTATATACATTGTAATTTTTTTTAAGAAATCTTCCCATAAGTTCTTTATCTTCGTGAAGAAGCTGATCTTCATTATAAAGACCAATGCTAATTAATTGCTTATGTCTAAACATTATACCACATCCTATTGGACTTTCCAATGAATTTTCTCTACTAATTATATTTTCAGAGTCATCCACAATCAAATAATCAATACATACTGCATCGAAATTAGTATTCATAGTCATATATAAGTAAGGTATTAGCAGGTAATCATGATGAACATAATCATCACTATCAAGTCGAATAATAAAACGGCCATGAGATGCTTTGATGCCAACATTAAGCGATCCTGGCAAGCCAATATTTTTTTTATTTATAATTATCCTTATTTCATTGGCATACTCCTTAATTACCTCAAGAGTGTTATCTGAAGAACCGTCATCTACAACAATTATTTCATATAAATGCCTAGAAATAGATTGATTTAATATTGATCTAAGTGCACGAGAAATAAATTCTTCTCTATTATAGGTTGGTATTATAACGGAAATTTCTGGAATCATAAAACAGACTTTAAAGAAATAAAATAATCATCTTTCATATTTACGAACACAGGCAATGCCACTGCTCTTCCTAAAATATTTCTACTAATTTCAAGGTTAGGCATTTTATTATCAATTTTCAATTCATCAATATGAGTCCAACTTTCTGCAAAATGCCATGACATTGCCTCAGGTAATATTTTTGTTGAAATATTACACTTTAAGAGTTTATTTCTAATTAAAATAGCTTCTTGCTTATTTTTAGCAAAGAAAACTACAGCATCACAAGTTTCAAATGAATTTGAAGGGACATCTCTAATTTTGTATTTTTTTTGAATTAAAATATTCTTAATTTTATTAGCATTACTCCTTTGCGAATCAACTATAAACTTAAGTTTTTTTAATTGTGCAATACCTATGGCACCCTGTAGCTCTGACATTCTGTAATTGAAACCGCTAGAGCTACGTGAATCCTCCCATCTTGGCAAAGAAGGGTTATTTTCATGTCCATGATCATGATATGCTTTTGCTCTTTCAAAAGCAAGATCATCTTTTATAACTACCATTCCTCCTTCACCTGTAGTTATTGTTTTAGCAAAATCAAAACTATAAGTTCCTGCATCAGCTAGCGTTCCTAAATACTGTTCTTCAATCTTTCCTCCACAACCCCAAGCTGTATCCTCTATTACCTTTAAATTATGTTTTTTTGCAAATGCTAATACTCCATTCATATCACATGGAGTGCCTAGCATATGAACAACAATAATGGCTTTGGTATTACTATTTACATATTTATCTAAATATCTCGGATTTAAATTTAAAGTTTCATCTATATCACATATAACAGGCTTGGCTCCAGATTCAACTATCGCCTCAACAGTTGCTACAAATGTAAATGCTTGTGTAATTACTTCATCACCTGCACCGATACCAAAAGCCTTTAGAGCTACATGTAATGCTGAAGTACCAGAAGTAACTGCAAGTGCGTTTTTTACTCGCATATATTCAGCAAAGTTATTTTCAAATTCTTTAACTTTATATACGTTATTTCTTAAGGCATCAAACCCATGCCTAAATAAAATCCCCGAATTAGTCATTAAGTCGTTTAATTCTTCGTGTTCTTCTTTTCCTATTAATTCAAATCCTGGCATAGTTACATTTTTTTAAATATTTGTTTGACTTTTTCTCTAGTGAGAATTTTTCTAAAATCACTTCCTAAAGCATTAAATAAAGGTTTTTCGTGAATAATTGTGGAATCATATAGCGCATCATAATCACTTTCAGATAAAGAAGATGCAATTCCTTTTTTAATACTCACCCCTTGTTTTCTTGCCAATTGATGGAATTCTTGAAAATACTTAGGGTAAAATTCCTCCATAGCATTCATTACTATACAATTAGCTTCACAATGATGAGTTCCAAGAACAACTCCCAAGCCTGCAGAGAATGGATGTACAATACCTACATACGACATTGCTATTGATGAACCTCCTAAAAATGAAGCCACCATCATCTTCTCTCTAGATTTAGGAGAAAACATATCATTTGAGTTAAAAACTTCTCTACACAAAGATATAGTTTGTTTAGAGAAAGAATCTCCAATAGGGTTTCGATAAGATCCTTCTAGTGCTTCCATACAATGAATATACGCATCCATTCCAGTATAAAAAAATTGATTTTTTGGAACGGTTTTCAGTAAATTAGGATCCATTATTACATAATCATAAACTGTATGATCACTATTCATTCCCAATTTTAATCCACTTGATTTATTGGTTAAAACACATGTTCTAGTTGCTTCAGCTCCAGTTCCAGAAATAGTGGGGATAGCAATCTTATATATAGCAGGGTTTTTTACTAAATCCCATCCTTGAAATTTTTCAGAAGGACCTTTATTATTAAATAGATTAGCACAAGCCTTAGCAGTATCCATTGTTATTCCCCCACCAAGACCAATAATAATTGCAGGCTTATTTTTTGAAAAGGATTTTAATTTTTGCATAATTAAATCGACTCCATCAGTTGTAGGCTCTATTTTTGTAGAGACAAATATTAGTTCATATTCATCAAATAATAGTAAGATTTCAGATTTCTTAAAATATTCATCTATAAAAACAATAACCCTGTTAGTTGAATCTAAGTCATTAATTTTTTTATTTACAATTTTATTTATGTTTAAAATTGAATTAAATCCAAATTCATATGAATTTACATTTTTTATTACTTTAATACCAGTTTCTAAAATATTGTTCATAATTATATTTTATTTATTATAATCTGTAAAATCACGATGTTCTTTTTCAAATAGAACTTCCTTAGTTAAATTCTTAAACCAATTTAATGTAATTTCTAGCCCCTCTTTTCTCATTATTTTTGGTTCCCAATTTAATATATTTTTTGCTTTAGTTATATCTGGTCGTCTCTGCATAGGATCATCAATTGGAAGACTTTTATAAACAACTTTTTGATTAGTTCCAGTTAACTTAATGATTTCATCTGCAAATTCTCTAATAGTAATTTCATTAGGATTTCCTATGTTCACTGGATTACTATAATCACTTTTAAGTAAACTATATATACCTTCGATTAGATCATCTACATAGCAAAAGGATCGAGTTTGTGATCCATCACCAAATACTGTTAAATTTTCACCTTTTAGTGATTGACCAATAAAAGCAGGCAAAACTCGACCATCATTTAGACGCATTCTGGGACCATAAGTATTAAAAATTCGAACAATTCTAGTCTCTAAACCATGAAATCTATTGTATGCCATAGTAATAGCTTCCATAAATCTTTTAGCTTCATCATAAACACCCCTTGGTCCAATTGTATTTACATTTCCAAAATAATTTTCAGTTTGAGGGTGTTCAAGTGGATCTCCATAAATCTCAGAAGTTGAAGCTACTAAAATACGTGCATTTTTTTTAAGTGCTAATCCCATTAAATTATGAGTTCCTATTGAATTAACTTTCAAAGTTTGAATTGGGATTTTTAAATAATCAATTGGTGATGCTGGAGATGCAAAATGAAGTATATAATCTAAGTTACCTGAAATTTGAATGAACTCGCTTATATCATGTTTAATGAAATGAAAGTTTTTATTATCTCTCAAATGATTTATATTTTCTAGATTTCCAGTAATTAGGTTGTCCATAGCTATTACATAGAATCCTTCATTAATAAACTTATCACACAAATGTGATCCAAGAAACCCTGCTGCCCCTGTTATTAAAACTTTTTTCATTTTTTTTATTAATAATTATGTATATACCATTTTTGAAAACAATAAAATGTCCAAACCTTGAATGTATTGTCTAATTTACTATTTAAATGATCCGAAATTAATTTTTGAATATTTTCATATTGAAAAATATTTTGCTTTTCAATAAATTCCTTATTTATATAAGATTTCAATTCA